>ERZ773239.304-NODE-304-length-56664-cov-5.162059_pt1 | contig 56664 bp, 40 predicted proteins | sample MGYA00580521_ERZ773239 | MGnify/ENA primary metagenome ERZ773239 (study PRJEB29015, sample SAMEA2737801) | human gut metagenome | biome: human gut; feature: human-associated habitat; material: faeces | place: China | collected 2012 ... | reverse complement strand
TGACCACCTCCGTCGGTCGCGAGGCTTGGGAAGACTTCGCCCGCATCGCCGGTGTTGAGCTCGCCGTCATCGACGAGAACACCACCGCTCGCCAGTTCGAGAAGGAACTGGAGCTGTCCGAGATGTACCACCGTCTCAACAACCAGCACTGATTGGCGGAGCGTATACCGCCTTTCCTCAGGTTCGACGTACCTTCGTGCGCCTTCGCCTTCGGACGGCGGTCTCCGCACGCGCCAATCAGCGTTGGCAAGCCAGCACCGATGACTAAATCAGTCTGCTGACTGCTACCGCTGAAAAGGGGCTGTTCCGGGAAACCGGAGCAGCCCCTTTTGTTGTTATCGGCAACTCCCCACAAACGCATCAAAAATCGTCTGCGAGCGTGGATCTACCTTGTAGAGAAACTCGGGATGCCACTGCACGGCCCACAGGAAGTGGCTTGCCGGCCGGTACAGGGCCTCGATCACGCCGTCGGGCGCGACGGCCATGACCTCGAGTCCAGCAGCAGGCTCACGAACCGCCTGATGGTGATAGCTATTCACCGCAATCTCAGTCTGCCCTGCGAACAATGAAGCCAGGGGAGTGCCGGGCACCAAGGAAACGTTATGTCCGAACGCATCGTACGGCGGATTCATATGGTGTTCGATATCGCTCGGATGCTGGCTTGGCAGATCCTGCCACAACGTGCCGCGCAGTGCTGCGTTGATGAACTGAATGCCACGGCAGATGCCCAGAATCGGCTTGTCCCAAGCCATTACAGCTGGCAGCAGAATCGATTCCATTCGGTCGCGCTCAGGAGAGAGCACCTCGCTACGGCCGGTGGCGGAGGCCGCTGCACCAACCATCGGTCCCACATCCGGCCCGCCCGTAAACAGAAACGCGTCAAACCGTTCGGCGCATTGCGCAAGAATGTCGGTGTCATCGGTCAGCGGCAACATGACGGGCGTACCGCCGGCCCGCATTATCGCCTCCATATATCCGGGCAGCATCCACAGACTATCGCGCCCGTAATCCATCAGCGGAGTCACCGCAATGAGCGGTCGATTCGTAGTCATGCCTGCCTCTTTTCGCCCAGGTGTTGTTTTCGTCGTTCTGCCGCAAATCGCTTGATTCAGTGGCCGATAATGCCGCCACTGTACCGAACCAATGTAACCGGTCGGCCAACATTATTTCGTCAGCCAGCCGCGACGAGATCGCACAATGTGCCAATGATGGGGGGCATTCGGTGCGACCTTGTCAATGTTCGGGCCATTGCACTTTCAGCGGGAAAGCATGCCCCGTCCGCGCATCATGATGAACGAGTAAGGTTGACGGGGAGGGAGAATCACATGAACCAGGCATGCGTACGCAACGACACCATCGACGCGGGCAACCATCATGGCCGACCGCAATACCGGTCGTTCCTGCGATTTCTGACATCGCAGGAACGCAACGTCATTTGGCTGTTGCTGGCCATTGCTTTTCTTCCGGTGGACGGCACCACGCTTGGCCTGTACGCGCCGTTCTGGTCTCCAATCAGTCCGGCGCTGTTCGCCGTGTACTGCCTATGCAATTGGCGGCAACTGCGCATCGCAGCCAACCGGTACCTGCCAATGTTCCTCCTACCGGTGGCCTGCATAATCCTGTCCATCCCGGGATGGCTGAAGTTCGGCATCCACCTCAACGCCGCGTTCATGAGCATCACCGGATTGCTGGGCGTGCTCGCCACTTTGGGTGCGATCGCCCTTGCGTTCGACATCAAACGCATTCCGTGGCGTACGCCATTGCGGATTCTCATCGCATCATACTGGGTTTCCTTCGGAGTGGGCGTCGTGCAATGGCTGTCCATCCGTCTGCACGCCAAACCGTTGACCGACTATTTCTCGCACCTCATGTACCGGCAATACATCAGCGACAACTCGGTGTGGGGCGGCGGCCGTCCGCAGTTCCTGTTCGCCGAGCCCAGCTATATCGGCATGCACCTGTTCGGCATACTGCTTCCGCTCATGTGGCTCATGCGCGGGCGCGACCGCATCTACGCCAAACGGCTGCGTGACCTCATCGTCACGTATGCCGTCGGCGCGGTGCTCATGCAAGCCGGCACCAGAATCGTCATCGATTCCGTCGTGGCGTTGCTGATCGCCCTTGTGGCGCGCACCGATTGGCATGACGGCGCACGCCGCGTCCGGGGCATGCTGCAGATTCTCGGCGCATTTGCACTGGGCCTGCTGGGTGTGCTGGCGGATTCCAGACTCTCCGCCATCGCGGAAAACGGGGCCGAGGGAGACGGCTCGTTCTTCGCACGGATCTACCAAAGCCTCGATCCGATATGCGGATTGCTCACCCATCCGTGGACGCTGCTCACCGGTTATGGCGCGGGCAACATCATCAATGCGGTGTGGGCCGGCGCGGCCAAAGCCGGACGGCTGCTGGACGGTCTTGGCATGAACGGCGGCGCGGCCACGGGATTCGCGGCCGGCGTGAACGCGGACACGGTGTGGACGATGTGCGCGTATACCAGCGTCATCGCCGAATACGGGCTGATCGGGCTGGCCATGCTGGTCGGAGCCTCGATGGTCTGCATGACGCGCGGGAGGACGGTATGCCGTGGCGGTGCGGATGGCGCATCGTCCGACGAGCTGGCGCACGGTGTTTGTGTCGCCGACGTTGCCGACGTTGCTGATGTTGCCGGGGGTAATAGTGGTGGTGGCGTTGCCGGCGCGGGTTCGGGCGAATCCGGCGTCTGGCACAAGACCGTCATCTGCTGGCTCGTCCTGGTCGCATACCTGTACATCCAATGCGAGAACTATGCGTTCGCCGCTCTGCCGCTCCTCGTGTTCGCCGCCTCGAAGGTGAGGCGCGAGCCTGATTTCTCGCGGGCCGACGCATCGACGCGGCCCGAGATGGACCAAAATCCAGAATAACCGACATTCGCCGCTGTTCCGTTTTTCGCTCAAGGCGTATATCTCCCGTATCTTGAGGTGCATCATGTATTGTCGCGGCTAACTAACCGGCGAAACGCGGCATGTTTCGCATTTTGGGCGAAAAGCCCAAGGCCCACAGGAGGTATTGATGACGTTCGTTGCACGGTCGGTGCGCTATGTGCTCAGAAAACGAGTGCGAACCATAGTGCTCCTTATAATACTGACCATCATAACGGCGAGCATGCTATCCACGATCGCGGTTTCTCGGGCAGCTCAACAGGCCGCCGGACGAATCGAGAAGGAAGCGGTCGGTGGATTCGTGCTGTCCAGCAACATGCAGGGCAGCATGCTCACGCCTCGCGGAGGCGGCATGGTGCGCCCCGCCGACGTGCGCAGGATCGCCCAACTGCCCGGGGTCGATTCGTATATGGTCCGTCAGAACGCCACCGCCGATCTCGTGGGGGCGAATGTGGCGAAGGTCCCCGGCGGCGATGATTACGATGCGACCCAGGAGCAGCAGTTTGGCAACGCCGCCAACGTCATGGGCACGAATGATTCGTCGAAACTCAACGTGTTCACGTCGCGCACGCTCGGCATGGCCGAAGGACGACATCTGAAGGCCTCCGACAAGTACACGTCGATGATCCATGAGGATCTCGCCAAAGCCAACGGGCTCAAAGTCGGAGACACGCTCACGCTCAAGGCCAACGCCTACGACGCCGACAACGAATCACATTCGACGGCGACCGTCAAGACCACCATCGTGGGCATATTCAAGGGCGACAGCGCCAGAAAGGTATCCAGCCGAGCGGAACTCACCGCCAACACCATCTACACCGATCTGGATACCACACGCGATCTGTACCAGTACAAGGACGGCAAGGAAATATACCAGGACGCCACCTTCGTGCTGTCCAAGGGCGTTGACGTGGAGAAGACCATGGATGCCGCGAAGAAACTCCCGGTGGATTGGAACAACTATCAGATCACGCGCAACGACCAGTATTCATCGAGCATGCTGCATGCCGCCCGCGGCGTGCGCTCCATGATGCGCGGCGCCCTGATCGGCGTGACCGTCTCGGCCGTGCTCGTGCTCAGTCTCATGCTGCTGCTGTGGATGAACGACCGCCGTCAAGAGATGGGCATACTGGTGTCCCTTGGCGTCGGCAAGCCCTCCCTGGTCGCCCAATACCTCACCGAGATGGTGCTGATCGGTCTGCCGTCCCTCGCCCTCGGCTGGCTGTGCGCGCAGGGAATGGCCCAATGGCTCGGCGCCACGGCGCTCCATTCCGTGAACGCCTCCGCGGCGAAGGAGCTGAGCAGCATGGGGCAGGTCGGCGGCGATCTTGAATCCAGCATGTCGGTGCGCACCCTGGATTCGCTCACGGTGTCGGTCGACGGGACCGCCATGCTGTACGTGGCGCTCGGATTGTTGGCGGTGATGCTGGTGTGCGTCGCGGTGGCGTGCATGCCGATGCTGCGCAAATCGCCGCGAGACCTGTCGGAGATTCGATGATGAGCATGAATGTGTGGAAGCGTGCCACGTTGGCGATCGTACGCAAGCCGGTACGTAGCGGCATCATCGGTCTGCTGATGCTGATGGTCTTCACGAGCCTGGTGGCGCAGGTCGGAGTCTCGACGGCCCTGCGTACCATGTCCGACGGCATCGGCGCGGGCATGGGCATAGGGTTTACCGTCAGCGCCGGCGAGAATCCCATTAGCGCCGAGGAGGCGAGCCGGTTCTCGCGTATCCCCGGTGTGACGAAGACCGCCTATGCGACGAAGACCTTGGCGCAGGTGGATGGCGCGCGCCCGGTCATGCCCCGGCAGGGCCCCCGATTGGACTCCGATCTGGCCATGCAGGTCAGCGTGCTGGGCACCACCGATTCCTCATTGTCCGAGGAATTCCAGAGCGGCCTGTACCGCCTGGAGCAGGGCCGCCATATCTCGGGCGACGGCGACAATGTGCTGGTCCACCGCGACTTCGCGATGCAGAACGGCCTATCGGTCGGCTCGACATTCCGTCTCCGGCAGGAGGGGCGCAACGCCACGGTGCGTGTGGCCGGGATCTTCTCCGGCAACGTGCAGGCCCAAAGCCCCCTGCCCTCGGACACTTCCGAGAACCTCATCTATTCGGGTAGGCGAGTAGCTTCCGCTCTGACCGGAAACGACCGGATCGACATGATCCGATGCCTGTCGGATAATCCGCAGGACCTGTCCGCGGCTATTGGACGGGCCAAGACCATGGCCGGCGGCAAGTACGACGTCACCGACGATTCGGCCCGGCTCTCCGGCGTCCTGCAATCCGTGCAGACGGTGCGTGATCTGGTGCGCATGGTGCTGCTGTCCGTCTGCCTCGCGGACGTACTGGTGCTGGCGATGGCGCTGGTCTTCTGGATTCGCTCACGCATCCATGAGATAGGCACGCTTCTGGCCCTCGGCATCGACAAGATGCGGATCGTCGCACAACTCGCCATCGAAACCGGACTCATGGCGGCGGTCGCCGCCCTGTGTTCGCTGGGCACCGGCGCCATGCTGTCGGGATACGTGTCTTCCCGACTGTTGCGCGATTCGGGCGTCGCGCCGTTGGAATCGTTGCACGTGGAGGCCTTGCCGCCTGAGCAGACGATGCTCATCCTGCTGCTCGGATGCGCGGTCATCGCCGTGGCTCTTGCCGTGTCATGCGCCGCCGTGCTGTCCAAATCCCCGAAATCCATTCTTTCCTCTATGCGTTAGGAGTCACCAATCATGTCTAACTGTCTGCAACTGGACCATGTCGATTACGCCTACGGCGCGGCGAAGATCCGTGTTCTTTCGGATGTCAGCGCGGATTTCGAATCCGGGAAGATGTATGCGATCACCGGCCCGTCCGGCGCCGGCAAGAGCACGCTGCTGTCGCTGCTGGCCGGCCTGGACGCCCCCTCCCGGGGAGTGGTCCGCTTCGAAGGGGAGGACATCGCCGCATCGGGCTATGCGAAGCACCGCCGGGAGCACGTGTCCCTGGTGTTCCAGGACCATAACCTGATCGACTACCTCACCCCCGAAGAGAACCTGCGGCTGGTCAGCGCCAAGGCCGATATGAAGATCCTCGAGGAACTGGGTTTGAGCCGTGAGGAATCCAAGCGCAACATCATGCACCTGTCGGGCGGCCAGCGTCAACGGGTGGCGGTCGGCCGCGCGCTGGTCGCCCCGGGCCGCGCGATCCTCGCGGACGAGCCGACGGGCAGCCTCGACCCGGAGATGACCGACGAGGTGATTCATCTGCTGCAGCATGCCGCCCATCAGCTCGGCAAATGCGTAATCGTGGTGACGCATTCCAAGCGTGTCGCCGACTCCGCCGATGTCGTGCTGCGTCTCAGGAGCAAGAAACTGACCCGGGCGTGACCTACCTGGGCCGGGCGGCACCCATACACCGCTTCGGCATTTCGGCACCCCGGCGACCGGGCACTCCGGTATCCCGGCCCTTCGGCATTCTGGCACCCCCGCGCTCCGGCACCCCGGCGACCCACTCGCGTTGCCGGGGTGCCGTATTCGCTCTGCGCCATAATGTGCGTGATAATGGAACCATGCCAGTGATGAATGATGAAGTGCCCGGCGAGGTTGAACCGCACCCCGATTGTTGGACTGGAGTAATCCAGATTCGATGATCGGAGGTGCGGTTCAAAAGGCCCTTTTTTGTGTCGGATTACGAACCGCGCGTTTCACCGCTTGCCGTTGTAGATCTCGTTGTCGATCACATCGGCGAACACGCGGTTGACGGCCGGGCGCACTACCTTCAGCGACGGCGTCAGGCACTTGTTCTCCTGCGTGAACTGCGTGCCCAGCACGGCGAACTTGCGCACGGATTCGGCACGCGAGACCGTCGCATTCGCCTTGTCCACGTACTGCTGGATCTCCTCGCGCACCGCGGCGTTCGTGGCGAGCCGGTCGACCGGCGTCTCCGTGGACAGGCCGTGCGCGGGCAGCCAAATGGCCAGCGACTCCGGGTCAAGTGTCACCAGCGCGCCGATGAACGGGCGCTGGTCGCCCACCACCACGCAGTGCTCCACAATCGGGCACTTGGCGATCTCCTCCTCCAGCGGAATGGGGGAGACGTTCTTGCCGCCGGCGGTAATAATAATGTCCTTGATTCGACCGGTGATGATGATGCGGCCGGCGTCATCGATCTCGGCCAAGTCGCCGGTCCTGAGCCAGCCGTCGGCGGTGAATGCCTCGGCCGTCTTCTCCGGCAGATTGTGGTAGCCGCGGAACACGTTCGGGCCCTTGACCTGCAGTTCGCCTTCGTCGGAAATGCGAATCGAGGAGCCGGGCGCGGGCTGGCCTACGGTGCCGATCACATTGTCGGTCACGCGCGTGGCGGCGAACGGGGCGGCGGTTTCGGTCATGCCGTAACCCTGAATCATCGGCAGACCGATGCCGTTGTAGAAATGCGCTAGATCGAGCGACAGCGGTGCGCCGCCGCAGGCCACGTACTTGATCTTCGGGCCCAGAGCGCCGCGCACCGTGCGGTAGACGAGCGTTTCGTACTTGGCGCGCTCGGCGATTTCGGCAAATGTGTGTTGCTCGCCGGCCTGCTCCTTGCGGCTCCAGACGCGCGCGGCCTCGGCGGCTTTGACAAACAGGCGGCCCTTCCAGCCGGCACCGGCCTTATGCGAGGCGGCGTTGTACACCTTCTCGAACACGCGCGGCACGCCCAGCAGGTAGGTCGGTTCAAACGAACGCAGGTCCGGCAGCAGGGACTTGGTATCCGGCAGATAACCGACCACGCCGTCATCGGAGGCGATGGAGGCGTACTGGATGAATCGTGCGAAGCAGTGGGCCAGCGGCAGGAAGAGCAGCAGGCGTGGATGGTCGTCAAGCACCACTTCATGAAGCGCCTGCGAAGCGGTGATGGTGATGGACACGAAGTTCTTATGGGTCAGTTCGGCACCCTTCGGGTTGCCGGTGGAGCCCGAGGTGTAGACGATGGTGGCCAGATCGTCGGCGCGCACGGTGGCCACGCGCTCGTTCAGTTCCTCGTCCGAAACGGTCACGCCTAGGCCTTCCAAAGCGCCCAGCGCGTTGCCCTCGATCATGAGAATCTGCTTCAAGGCAGGGCAGTGGTCCTTGACCGAGTCGAGCCGGTCGAAGCGCTCGCGATTGTCGGCAAAGGCCAGCTTGACCACCGAATCGTTCATGATGCGCTGGGCCTGCGGGGCGGAGTCGGTGTCATAGATCGGCACGCTTACCGCGCCCACCGCGGCCAGTGCGAAATCGAGAATGCCCCATTCCAGACGGGTGGAGGAAAAGATGGTCACCGCGTCGCCCTTGGCGATGCCGAGCGCGATCAGGCCCTTGGCGGCCGAGACCACGCGCTCGTGGAATTCGCCGGTGGTGACGTTCTGCCAGCGGCCGGGGCCGATTTTCTTGGCGGCGATTACCGTGTCCGCGCCGGTGCGGGCAAGGCGATCGGTAAGTAGGGAGTAGATGGTCTGGTTGTCGCGGATTTCGATGGATTCGCCAGGCGTGGTGTAGTGGTCAAGCATAAGCGGGCCGTGTCCTTACGTGCGTTGCGTGATGGCTGTTGACAAAATCGAGCCATTCTGACAAGTTAGGTTACGCTGGCGTAAGGTTGCGCGCGTTGTGGGCAATGGAGAAGTTGTCTGTCTGGTTTTGTGGATTGTATACAACGCCGTGTCTAACCGGTTTGCTCTACGGTTATGACACCGTGTCCATTTCGGGAGCCATCGACTTCCTGCAGGACAAGTACGGCCGCCGCCGAAGCACTGGTCGCCGCGCAAAAAGCAGCACTAGGCCGCGTTTGCTGCGTCTATTGGCGAATTGATCATATGGGTCGTCTGCGTGCAGACGACCCTTTTGCGTTCCGTCGGCTTCTGACACCGTAGAAACGTGCTTTCTCGGCTTCGAGGGGCTGATTTTGCCTTATCTGGAAGTCTACTTCCACTTCGAGGGGCTGATGCCCAAGTAGACACGGCCCTAAAACGGCGGAATGACGTTGACGTGTAGCCGTTTATACTTCCGATTACATGGATGAGGAGCCCCTCGAAGCGGAGATAGACTTCCGGCAAATGCGAAATCAGCCCCTTGAAACGGAAGTAGGCCTCCGGCAAACGCAAAAATTAGCCTCCTCGAAACGGATAAATGCACGTATTGGGTGTAGTGGATGCTTCAGCCCCTGATATCGAAGCATATTTTTTCTGGTTGGCGCGTCTAGCATGCGCACTCCGCAATCGATAATTCTGTGGCCTCTCTCACTTTAAAAGTCTGGCGTGTGCGAGGGCGTTCGCTTAAGGTGAATGGGATTGCGCGGAATGTGGAGCGCAGGTACACATGACGAGGGCACACCGCAACAACACGGCAAGGGGAAGCGGACCATGTTCGACAAACGACTGTTCCAATTGGCGCCTGGCTTGAAAAAACTCATAGCTGGCAAAGTGGCCCTGATGTGGGTAGGTCTGCTTGCCAACATTGGTTTTATGCTGTCGCTGGTAATGCTGCTGAACAGCTTACTGACCGCTGTGGCACCGCCGCTGCTCCAATGCGGCGGCACTTCGCAAGGCGCGGCCTGCCCCGTGCCGTTGTCTGATCGGCACGGCGCGGATGTGCTGCCCATGGCTGGCGACGTCATGATTTACGTGCTGCTTGCGCTGGTCTGTATAGCGGTCCGTTACACGGCCACCACGCACGCCACCCGTCTCGGCACCGAAGCCGCCGAACGAGTCAAGCTCGCTTTGCGCTCCAAGCTGTACCGCAAAATGGTGGCACTCGGCCCGTCCTACAAAACCCGCATCAAGACCTCGGATGTGGTGCAATCCGCCGGCGAAGGTGTTGAACAGATTCAAAGCTTCTTTGAACTGTTCCTGCCGCAGCTCTTCTATGCGATTCTTGCGCCAATCACCTTGTTCGTGGCCATTGCGCCGATTAACGTGCCCGCCGCTGCCGTCATGCTGGTCTGCGCGCCGTTCATCATCATCGTGACCGGCATCGTCTCCATGACCGCCGCCCGCGCCTTCAAGAAGTACTGGGTGCGCTACACCGATATGGGCGCCGCGTTCCTCGACAATCTCCAAGGCCTTGAGACCCTGAAAAACTTCGACGCCGACGAGCGCGCCGCCATCGAGATGGACAAGAAAGCCGAAGGCTTCCGCGTCATGACCATGCGCGTGCTGCAGATCCAGCTGCGCTCGCTGACCGCCATGGACATAGTGGCCTACGGCGGTGCTGCGGCCGGCATCGGTGTGGCGTTATGGCAATACGCGCATATTGGCGATGCTTTTGCCAATGGTGCGTCCGGCTGGTCGCCAATCGCACTGGCCTCACATCTGCCTGGTGTGCTTGCCTACGCGGCATACGGCCTGCACTATCTCATCCCGTTCGGGGTGGGCTACCCGCTGTCTCTTACCGGTCTGCTGTTCATTGTGCTGCTGTCCGCCGAATTCTTTATTCCCATGCGTCAGCTTGGCTCGTTCTTCCACGTGGCGATGAACGGCATGACCTCCACCAAGCGCATCTTCGCTCTGCTGGACACCCCGGAGCCCGAGCATGGCACGGCGACCCTGCCGGCCAACGATTCCGATTCCGCTGACGACGGTCTGACGGTCCGCTTCGACCACGTCGGCTATTCCTATGATGATGCCGGGCACGGCGACTCCAAGTCCGCATCCGCAAAGACCGATAAGCAAGGTGAAACCAGCCCCAATTCCGCCGTCGCTCCTGCGCTCACCAACATCACCTTCGCCGCACGGCCCGGTCAGTTCACCGCCATTGTTGGCATCTCCGGTTCCGGCAAGTCCACGGCCGCCTCGCTGCTCGCCGGTACACTGGCCGGTTACCGAGGTTCGCTCACGCTGAACGGTGTCGAGGTATCCGATTTGTCAGGCGAAACACTGGCCGGAGCCGTCACTGTGATTGGTGCCAGCAGCCATCTGTTTGCGGGCGCATTGCGCGAGAATCTTCTGATGGCCTTGCCCGATGACGAGATTCCTGATTCGCCGGATTCCGTGGACTCCCGTCTGTGGTCCGCGCTCGAGCAGGCGCGCATTGCCGACTTCGTGCACGCACAGCCGAACGGACTGGGCATGCCGATTGAGTCCGATGCCGCCAACCTGTCCGGCGGCCAACGCCAGCGCATCGCCATCGCCCGCGCGCTCCTGCATGATTCGCCGGTATTTGTGTTCGATGAGGCGACCAGCAGCGTTGACATGGAATCCGAAGAGCTGATCCTGGATACAATTCGCGAATTGGCGCAATCCCGCGGCAAGACGGTTATTATGATCACCCATCGCATGGCCAACGCCGAACACGCTGATCAAGTGGTGGTGCTCGAACACGGCAAGTCGGTTGAGAGGGGCACCCATACCGAGCTGATGACGGCGGACGGCGTCTACGCCAAGCTGTTTACCACGCAGGCAGATATTGAGAACTTCGGAGAAGGCCATGCTCGGCGTGTGCTGCAGGTTGGTTCCCGCAAGCAGGAGCTGTCCGACGACAGTCGGACTGAGGGTGGCGCAGCGCGCGTAAGCGCAGAGGCGGGTATGACGGTTGACCGCCTGCAGTCAGCTTTGCCGACGGCTTCCGTTGGCGGGAGTGAGCAGGCCTCGGCTGAGACTCCGGCTGGTGTTGCAAATAGCGATTCGTCTTCCAAAATGAGCACATTCCAAGTGATCAGGCGACTGCTTAAGGAAGCCCGACCTCTGGCAGGACTGATGGCAGCGGCCTCCACCGCCGGCACCATCGGCCATCTTTCGGCCACTTTCCTGCCCGTGTTCGGCATTATCGCGGCATTTGCACTTACCGGTAATCCGGTGTGGGGCATGGGTGTTGCGCCCGCCGTCATCATGATGATTATCTGTGCTCTTCTGCGTGGCATCACCCGATACATTGAACAATATCTGAACCACAATGTGGCATTCCATCTGCTCGCACTCTTCCGTTCCAAGGCGTTCGCCGCGTTGCGCAGACTGGCGCCGGCCAAGCTCGCGGGCAAAGGTAAGGGCAACCTTATCGCCATGCTGACCACCGATGTGGAACTGCTTGAGATCTTCTTTGCCCACACCATCAGTCCGGTGGCCATCGCGGTAACCTCCACCATCATCTACACGATTGTGGCCGCCACCCTAAGCCCATGGATGGCGCTGGCGTTGATTGCCGCCCACCTGGTTATCGGCATCCTTGTGCCGCGATTCTTTGCCACCGGCGTACGTAACCTTGGCCCTGCCATCCGTGGCGCTGCCGGAGAACTCGACGATGTGATACTCGATGACATGCGCGGCCTGGACGAAATCATCCGATTTGGTCGCGGCGAGGAACGTGCGCAGGCCATCGAGGACCGTACCCATGCGTTGTGGAAGGATCACGCCAAACTCAGCAAGGTCAACGGCCGTTTCACCGGAATCAGCGGACTCTTGGTGGCTGTGCTCACAGCGGCTTCGGTCGCCGTGGCTATTGCCTGTGCCGGCGCGAACCCGCAGAGCATTCCGGCTCTGATTGCCGCCTTCGTGCTGTTCGCCGGCTCGTTCGGACCGACTTTGGCGCTCGCCGCCTTGCCCGCTAACCTGACTCAGACCTTCGCGTCCGCTAGCCGACTGTTCGGACTGATGGACGAGGTGCCCGCTGTGACCGAGAACGGCACTGTTGTGCCGCAGGAGTATATGGGCATGCGTCTTGATGACGTCACCTTTGCATATGCGGGGGAGCGCGAAGTCCTGTCCGACTTCTCGCTTGACGTGCCGCAGCATGGCGTGCTGGGTATCCAGGGGCCGTCCGGCCGAGGCAAGTCCACCATGCTCAAGCTGCTGCTGCGCTACTGGGATCCGCAGCGCGGTCAGGTGACGTTGTCCGGCACGCCGTTGCCCGAGGTCGATGTGCATGCTCGCCGACGTATTCAGGCCATGATGAGCCAGGAAACCCACCTGTTTGATGGCTCTATCCGAGACAATCTGCTGATTGCTTTGCCTGAGTCCGAGGTTGAAGCTGCAAATGTTGCAGGCAATGGGGAAGTGGGTGCCAAGACCGTTGATTCCCGACAGCAGCGGTTGGCGGCGCAATCGGCAGAGGGCGATGCCGTTCAGGTGGCAGCATCTGACGGTCTCGACGCTCGTTTGCGTCAGGCTCTCGCCAAGGCCTCCGTGCTTGATCTCATTGATTCCCTGCCCGATGGCCTTGATACTCAGGTAGGCGAGTTGGGCGACCGTCTATCCGAAGGTGAACGCCAGCGTATCGGTTTGGCTCGTGTGTTCCTGCGCAATGCTGATCTGGTGCTTTTCGACGAGCCGACCAGCCGTTTGGATGCTTTGAACGAGGCTATTATTCTACGTTCCATTCACGCTATGGCCGTGGGTGAGCAGCATGCAGACAAGGAGCGCGGCGCGGCTGTGGTGCTGGTCTCCCACCGCGAATCCGCCATGCGCATTGCTGATGCGGTACTCAATCTGTAACTGCCTGTAACTACGCGGGAATTACATCGCATTGCGTTACGTTACCGCGTTGCACTGCGGTTCCTCGCGGGTGGCGGCGATGCCATCTCCGGTCGTCATTGCGTTGCTGCGTTTGTGTTGCGATATGTGATGCGGCAACGCAGCAATGCGGCAATGCAATGTGATGTGGCAACGTGGCAACGTAGCGATGCAATAACGCGACAACGTGACAACGTAGCGATGCAATAACGCGGCAACATGGCAACATGGCAATGCAGTAACGCAACGCAGCATTCACGCCTTGATCAAAGTGCCGATGATGAGCGCCTTCTGCAGCCCTGGGCGGAACAGGTCGTGAAATTCATGCGACATTTCGGTTTCGAGTTTGACCGATGCATGGATGTCGTCAGTGCGAAGGCGTGCCTGTTCGGTGCCGATGATGTGCTCGAGCACCGCGAATCCCTCTTCGGTTTTGCCGGCTTGAATGAGGAATCGTGGGCTTTCCGGTGCTCGCACCATGGAGAGCAGGAACGCGGCGGCCGGAATCGCACCCAGCCTCAGCATCCAACGCCAACCGGCGTTGACATCCCAGCTTCTGGAACCGTAGGAGGCGATGATGTAGTTGATGACATTGGTCAGGAAGATGCCGCATACCGCGAGGAGCTGATAGGAAAAGGCAAGCAGACCGCGGATATTGACCGGCGCTTAAGGCCAGACCGAACGTATATTTGCCCGATCCGTGAGTACGTATGGTTGTTCCCAAGGGATTGCGCTGCTTGGAAGCAGCTTGAAACAGGCCCGCCATGTGCTTTTCCTCTCAATACAGCTATGGGGGGTGCCTGTTCATACTAGTCAGATTCTTGTCATATGGCGTTGAATATCTACAAATGTGGGCACTGGTGAGGCGGCTGAGTGGTGGAATCGCGCCGTGGTGTGTGGGTGTTGGGGACTCACGAGCATGCTGCGCGTTATTTGGTGGTGTGCTGAGAGTCGGGACCTACTCACGTTGGGGGAGGGGATGAAGAGCCTCTGAGACAAGTCGCTGTTCGACTGGAGATTTGCTCACGTGGAAAGCATGGAAAAGGCGAAAAAAATCAGGCGTGTCGGGTGATTTGACAAATTGGTACACAGGTGTATCATCTTAGGTATTGGTACACGGGTGTACCAAAGAAAACACCCCAAGGAAAGGTGGCCAGAGGAGACTTCGCAAGCGGCCAAACGAATTGAAATCCAACGTAGCAGTCGATTCGTTTTTGGCAATCGGAAGGCAGTCAAAGACAGCCGGAAGATAACCGAGAAGTAACCGGACGAAAACCGGAAGCCAGTCGGAAGAAAGCCAACCACCCGCAAGCCAACTCCAACGGCTCAGGAGGAGATAACATGCGCAACACCAAGAAGGTCATCGCAGCAACGGCCGCCGTGGCCACGCTCGTCGGTCTCGCCGCCTGTGGCAGCAGCAGCGACAACAGCGCCAACAAGGGTGACGCCGACAAGGCCGAACTCGTGTTCTGGGGCTGGGATTCCGGCAACTCCATGAAGGAAATCCTTGCCGACTTCGAGAAGGCCAACCCCGGCATCACCGTTAAGTTCAACAACACCGGCACCGCCGAGAAGACTTCCACCGCGCTCTCCAACGCCATCGCCGCAGGCAACGGCGCCCCTGACGTCGTGATGCTCGAAGATCCGACCGTCACCCAGTTCGCCGTCACCGAGGGCCTCGTGGACCTGAGCGAATTCGGCGCCGACAAACTCGCCGATGACTTCGCCGCCGGCCCGTGGAACAAGCTCCAGTACAACAACAAGCCGTACGCCCTGCCGATTGATTCCGGCCCCGAGATGTTCTTCTACAACAAGGCAGTGTTCGACAAGGCCGGCGTGGACGGCGAGTCCATCAAGACCTGGGACGACTACTACGAGGCCGCCAAGAAGATCCGTGCCACCGGCTCCTACATCACCAATCTGGCCGGTACCTCCAACGACTATCAGCCGTTCACAGCCCAGATCTGGCAGGCCGGCGCCCAGCCGTGGAAGGTCGATGGCGAGAACATCACCATCAACATGACCAAGGACGAGGGCATGCAGCGCTATATCCAATTCGTCCAGAAGCTCATCGACGAAGACCTCGTGGACACCAAGACCCCGAACTGGTCCGACGATTGGAACCGCGAGCTCAACGATGGCACCCTCGCCTCCCTGACCATCGGCGCTTGGATGCCGATCAACCTCATGGGCGGCGCCCCCGATCAGGCTGGCAACTGGCGTGTCGCCCAGCTGCCGCAGTGGGAGGAAGGCAAGGAAGTCTCCGCCGAAGACGGTGGCTCCGCACTTGCCATCACCGCGCAGTCCAAGAACCAGGCCGCTGCCTACAAGCTCGTTGAGTACATGACTTATGGCGAGGGCGCTCAGACCATGGCCGACACTGGTACCTTCCCGGCCCTGAAGAAGATCCTCCAGTCCGACTCCTTCACCGACCCGACCGCCGAGTCCCACAAGAAGACCAACGACTACTTCGGTGGTCAGAACGTCAACGAAGTCCTTTCCGCCGCGGCTCAGCGATCGACCGAGAAGTTCCAGTACCTGCCGTACAACCCGTACGCCCAGAACGCTTACGGCGACGAAGTCTCCAAGGCTTACTCCGGCGACATCACCCTGGAGAAGGCGCTTGAAAACTATGCCAACAAGCTCGCCGAGCAAGGCAAGCAGCAGGGCTACAACGTCACCGTCAAGTGACGCAATCCGATTTATTGCCGGTACATCCGGCACTGACCAACAATCAAAACCTGCGGCTAGGCCACTCTCCTTCCGCCTAGCCGCCCGATCTCCCAAAGCGGGGATGCTCCCCAGTGTCCCCGCTTTGCCATGCCCTCACCTGACGTGACCGTTCCAATCGAGCGAACCCTCTGTTAGCGGGCGCAGCACAGCAATCCGTATCCCAAGAAAGCAATCGATTATGTCCGATCAAACAATGGCCGCAGCCCCGCAGCCAGCGGTGGGAATTCTGCCTGAGAAGGCGGATCTGCACACGGCCGAGGCTCGCGTCAACAAGCACAAGGCCGACTGGCGTGGATGGAAGTTCATGTGGCCGTTCGCCGTGGTGTTCGTCTTCGTGTTCATCATCCCGATTGTGTACGCCATTTACATCTCCTTCTTCAAGAAGCAGATGGTCGGCGGCACCAAGTTCGTCGGCTTCGAGAACTACGCCCGACTGATTCAGGATCCGCAGTTCTGGAGCTCGGTGGGCCGCGTCACTATCTTCACCGTATTCCAGGTGCCGATCATGCTGTTTCTGGCCGCAGCCATGGCCCTCGCTTTGGATTCGATGAAGCTGCACGGTACCAAGTTCTTCCGTATCTCCACGTTCTTGCCTTACGCGGTGCCCGCAGTGGTCTCCACCATGATTTGGGGCTTCGTGTATGGCGCCAAATACGGTCTGGTCGGCTCCCTCAACGACTTCCTCGGCACCAACATCGATGTGCTCAACCCCGACGTGCTGCTTGCATCCATCGCGAACATCAACACGTGGGAATACGCCGGCTACAACATGCTGATCTTCTACAGCTCCCTGAGCACCATTCCGCACAGCCTGTATGAGGCCGCCAGCATCGACGGCGCTTCGGAGTGGCAGATTGTTAAGAAGATCAAGCTGCCGGAGCTGAAGGGCTCGCTGGCCATCACGGTGATCTTCTCGATCATCGGCAGCTTCCAGCTGTTCAACGAGCCGAGCATTTTGCAGAACATGGTTCCGGGCAACGCGATCACCACGTACTACACGCCGAACATGTACGCCTACAACCTGAGCTTCACCGGCAACCAGAGCAACTATGCCGCAGCTCTGGCCATCGTGATGGCCATCATCACCATGGCCATTGCGTATGTCGTCCAGCTTAAGAGTATGAAGGAGCAGATGAAGTAATTATGAGCACTGCAACCATGACTTCAACAACAACCATGACCCCGGCCGATCTCAAGGCTCAGGAAAAGGCCGCCAAGAAGGCCGAGAAGGAGCGTCAGAAGCGCATCGACGCCGACGAGAAGGCCGAGCGCAAGCGCGCCGCCAAGACCGGTTTCTCCAACCCGGCGAACCCGACCCGCTCGATGGCCTTGACCATCGTGTGCGCGATTTTCGCGGTCTACTGCCTCTTCCCGTTTGTCTACTTGATGATCAACGCCACGAAGACGCAGGCCGATTTCACCTCGACGTTCGGTCTGGGGTTCGGCAAGACGTTCGCTTTGTTCGACAACATCGCGACCGTGTTCACCTACCAGGACGGTATCTTCGGCCGCTGGTTCGTCAACACGATTCTGTATGTGGTGGTCGGCGCCGGCGGTGCCACCTTGCTGGCCATCATGGGCGGCTATGCGCTGGCCAAGTTCCGCTTCCCCGGCCGCAAGCTGTGCTTCGTGATCATCATCGGCGCCATTTCGGTGCCGGGTATCGCGCTGGCCGTGCCGCAGTTCCTGCTGTTCGCCAAGATGGGCCTCACGAACACCCCGTGGTCGATGATTATCCCGAGTTTGGTATCCACGTTCGGTCTGTATCTGATGTGGATCTTCTCCGATCAGGCCGTGCCGGATGAGCTGCTTGAGGCCGCGCGCGTGGATGGTGCCGGCGAGTTCCGCACCTTCTTCCAGATTTCCCTGCCGCTGCTGGCACCCGGCATCGTGACCACTGCATTGTTCGCCATTGTGGCGACGTGGAACAACTACTTCCTGCCGTTGATCATGTTGAAGGATTCCAACTGGTATCCGTTGACGATCGGTCTGAACCAGTGGAAGGACCAGGCTTCAACCGCAGGCGGTCAAGCTATCCAAAACCTCGTGATTACCGGTTCGCTGATCACGATCATCCCTCTGGTGATTGCGTTCCTGTGCCTGCAGAAGTACTGGCAGTCCGGCCTCGCTGCAGGCGCCGTCAAGGAGTAGTTGCTACTCTTTGACGGTTCTCCTCAGTCCGCTTCGCAGATAGCTCCCCTCAGAGAGGGGAGCTGAAGAAATGGGGTCTTGTCTCCCTTTTCTGAGGAGAGCTGTCGAACGCAGTGAGACTGAGGGGCAAAGCCCAAAACTGGCAAACACAGCACCGGCCATAAGCCGATACAATAAAGGACTTGATTGATATGACTACTCGCAGAGCATTCCGTTGGCCGTCTTTGTTGACGCCGAATGGTCGTGGCATCGCGTTCGGCGGTGACTACAATCCGGATCAGTGGCCGGAGGAGACGCTGGACGAGGACATCCACCTGATGACCCAGGCTGGCGTCAACACTGTGGCCCTCGCCATCTTCAGCTGGGACAAGATCGAACCGCGCGAGGGCGAGTTCACGTTCGAGTGGCTTGACCACGTGATCGACAAGCTCGGCGCGGCGGGCATCGCCGTGGACCTGGCCTCGGCCACTGCCACGGCCCCGTTGTGGCTGTACGAGCGTCATCCTGAGGTGCTGCCAATCGATCGGTACGGCCATGTGGTCAACGCGGGCTCACGTCAGTCGTGGCAGCCCACAAGCCCGGTGTTCAAGGAATACGCGTTGCGCCTGTGCCGCAAACTTGCCGAACACTACAAGGACAACCCGTATGTGGCCGCCTGGCACATGGGCAACGAATACGGCTGGAACAACCGCTACGACTACTCCGACAACGCCTTGGCCGCGTTCCGCACGTGGTGCGAGGCCAAATACGGGACCGTCGACGCGTTGAACGAAGCGTGGGGCACGGCCTTCTGGTCCCAGCACGTGAACAGCTTCGACGAGGTGTTGCTGCCTCGCCACATGGGCGGCGACAGCATGGTCAACCCGCCCCAGCAGTTGGATTACGAGCGGTTCGGCAACGACATGCTGCTCGACTTCTACAAGGCCGAACGCGACGCAATCGAAGAAATCTGCCCCGGCAAGCCGTTCACCACGAACTTCATGGTCTCCACCGACCAATGCACCATGGACTACGCGCAATGGGCAAACGAAGTGGACTTCGTGTCCAACGATCACTACTTCCATGAAGGCGAATCCCATCTGGACGAACTCGCCTGCTCGGACGCGCTCATGGACTCGCTCGCGCTGGGCAAGCCGTGGTACGTGATGGAGCACTCCACCTCAGCCGTGCAGTGGAAGCCGCTGAACACACGCAAACGGGCCGGCGAACTCATGCGCGACTCCCTGGCCCACGTGGCCATGGGCGCCGACGCCATCTGCTTTTTCCAATGGCGGCAATCCAAGTCGGGCGCCGAGGCGTTCCACTCCGCCATGCTGCCCCACGCGGGCGCCGATTCCAAGGTCTTCCGCGGCGTATGCGAGCTCGGTAAGGCGCTGAAGACCCTCTCCGACGCCGGGCTGCAGGGCACTGAGCTCGAGCGTGCCGGCACGGCGATCCTGTTCAGCGCGGAATCCGAATGGGCCACACGCTCCGAAACCCTGCCCAGCATGAAACTCAACCACTGGCACGACGTGCGCGACTGGTACCGCGGCTTCCTGGATGCCGGGCTGCGCGCGGACGTGGTGCCGCTCGCCTACGACTGGACCGGCTACAAAACCATCGTGCTGCCCACCGTGCTCAGCCTGTCCGACGAAGACGTTCTCCGTATCGCCGACTTCGCGAAGGCCGGCGGAACCGTCATCGTCGGCTATGCCGCCGGCCTGATCGACGAGCACTTCCACATCGGCCTCGGCGGCTACCCCGGCGCCGGCAACGGGCTCCTACGCGACATGCTCGGCATCCGCTCCGAAGAATTCAACATCCTCGGTGAAGAAGCCGAAGGCGAGCCCAGCGAAATCAGCCTGTCCAATGGTCTGACGACCCGCCTGTGGCAGAACGACGTGACTTCCGTAGCCGCGGACACCACAGTGCTTGCCTCTTACGCAGGTGAGTCCGCCGCCAACTGGGAGCTGGAGCGCACCCCCGCCATCACCAGCCGCCCCTATGGCAACGGTACCGCCATCTACGTGGGCTGCGACCTCAACCGTCACGACATTGCCCAGTTGCTCAAAGCACTTGGCTCCCGATGGCAGGAGTTGTCGGCGCAGCCGACTGAGAGTGGTCAAACTCCAACCTATCCCACCACAGATCCCCGCATCCTGCACACCATCCGCCGATCCGCAGACGGCTCCACCCGCTTCGATTTCTACCTCAACCGCTCAAACCAGCCCGTCGCCATCAACGGTGTGGAAGGTGATCCCATCATCGCCCACCGTTGCGAGACTGACGCCGTTGGATATACGCTGAACCGCAACGCCATTCTTATCGCTAAAACGTCCTGCTAAACCGCGCTAGAATGGCAATGTTGTCCGGATAGAGGAGTGCGGCATGAGCGACGAGAAAACAGCCAAGCGTCGAGTGACGCTACGCGATGTCGCTCAGGCCGCCGGTGTATCGCTCAAAACTGCGTCGAACGTGATCAATGGCTCCGGGCGTATGACAGATGAGACCCGTGCCAAGGTCGAGTCGGTCATTAAGGACCTCGACTACCGAGTCAACGTGGCCGCCCGCAACCTCAACCGCGATCACACCGGCTTCATCACCCTCGCCGTGCCTTCGCTGATTCCGCCATATCTGGCCGAGCTCGCCAACCGCACCATCGAGGCCGCCCGTCAGCGCGACTATTCCGTATACGTCACCACGTATGCGGAAGGCTCCGCGAAAGGCGCGCGCGATCTGCTGAAGAAGTTCAACTCCACGGTGTCCGATGGCATGATCCTTTCCATGAGCGAGGTGGAAAACATTTCGCCCGATGATCTGAAGGTTGATTTTCCGCTGGTCATCGTTGGCGCGCGTACCACGTGGGGCATTGTGGATCACGTGACCCCAGACGATGTATCCGCAGCCGCCATGGCCGCAGGCTACCTGTATGACCGCGGTTCCACCAGACTTGCAGTGATCGGTGCCCGTGACGTTTACGACGAAGATGCATTGCTGAATGCCGTAGAAGGCAACGCGCAGCTGCGTCTGCGCGGCATCATCGAAGAGACCCGTAGGCGTGGGCTCTCCTTGGATCCGCAGCTGATTGGCAACACCGATCAGGATTGGACCATCGGAGCCGGTGCCCGTGTGACCCAGCGGCTCATTGATTCCGGCGTGCCATTCGACGGTGTGATTGCCTTGAACGATCAGTTGGCCATCGGCGCATTGACCGCTCTGCGCACCGCTGGTTATGAGGTGCCCGTGCAGGTGCAGGTCATCGGCTTCGATAACAACGAGGAAGCCCCCTACCTGCAGATTCCGCTGACCACCATGGATTCCCGCCTTGACTGGACGGCTCCCACGGCAGTGAATCGCATCCTCGGACGCATCGACGGCAGCATCACCAAGTCCGAACTGCTCACCACCGAATCCCAGGTCATCGCCCGCGCCTCCACACGCTGAACGACATTGCTGTAATGCTGGTGTTGCTGTACTGGGCCGTACGAGGCGTTGATACACCGGTTGACCAACACGGCATAAAGTGCTAAGGTGGCGATTGCGTGGTACACAGCTGTACCGCGTGGCGCATAAGGAAAGGAAGCGCCAAGCATCACTGGGCGTTCGTTCTGAGCGTTCACCATTCAAAGGAGAAAAAGCATGCGCCGAAATACCGCGCTTACTCGCATTATGGCATCCGGCGTGGCCGCCATAATGCTCTGCGCAGGAGGCACGTTCACTGTAAACGCCGCCGAAGAAGAACCAGTTAAAGCCGACGTCTCGGTCAAGGCCATCCAAGGCTTAAGCGATGATTTCATCGGCGGTATGGACGTCTCATCCATGCTCTCGCTGGAAGAAAGCGGCGTCACGTTCAAGAACGCCAATGGCGAGGTCGAGGATTTGTTCACGTTGCTCAAGGAATCCGGCGTGAACTATGTGCGTCTGCGTGTGTGGAACGATCCGTTCACCGCAGACGGCCAAGGATATGGCGGCGGCAACGTCAACGCCGATCGCGCACTGACCATGGCCAAGCGAGCCACGGCAGCAGGGCTGAAAGTGCTGGTCGACTTCCATTACTCCGATTTCTGGGCCGACCCCAGCAAGCAGCAGGTGCCCAAGGCGTGGAAATCCTTTGAAGGCGACGCGGACAAAACCGCCGACACCGTATACGACTACACCAAGCAGACTCTGACCACGTTCAAACAAGCCGGCGTGGACGTCGGCATGGTGCAGGTCGGCAACGAAACCACTGCGAAAATCGCCGGCATCTCCGGCTGGGACGGCATGTCCAAAGTATTCTCCGCAGGTTCCAAAGCCATACGCGAAGTGCTCCCCGAAGCCAAGGTCGTCATTCATTTCACCAACCCGGAGAAAGCCGGCACCTACGCCACTTACGCCAAACAGTTGAGCAACCACAATGTGGATTACGATGTGTTCGCCAGCTCCTACTACCCGTTCTGGCATGGCACCACCGAAAACCTCACCAGCGTGCTCAAGAACGTGGCCTCCACTTATAAGAAAGATGTGATGGTGGCGGAAACGTCGTGGGCATACACCTTGGATGATGGCGACGACGATTCCAACACAGTGCCCAGTAAAGTAACCGCCGATAACCTCAAGAAATACGACATCAGCCCGCAAGGCCAGGCCGATGAGATTCGCGCGGTCGCCGAGGCCGTGAACAATATCGGCGACAATGATGGCGATGGCGAAAACGACGGCCTGGGTGTGTTCTACTGGGAGCCCGCATGGGTGCCCGTGGGCACCGGCGGCAAGGATAACGCCGAACTGGTGGATACGTGGAACAAGTACGGTGGCGGCTGGGCCACTGAAGCGGCCGGCGAATACGATCCCAATGACGCCGGCCTGTACTGGGGCGGCTCAGGTGTCGATAACCAAGCTTTGTTCGATTTCTATGGCAAGGCGCTCGCCTCTCTGCCGACGTTCAAGTACATTCACACCGGTGCCGTCACCGATCATGTGTTCACCAAGATAGATCCAGTGGAGATTACCGCGACTGACTCGGATTCCATCGACGCGATCAAAGCGCAATTGCCGAGTGAGGTGGCCGCACACTATCAGGATGGGGTGGACGAGACCGAAACCGTGACCTGGCAATCCGCTGCGCTTGACTGGATTCGTGGCGCAGGCACATACACCATCACCGGCACCACCAACGCTGGCCACGACGTGACCGTCACCGTCACCGTCACCGCCACTCCTGCCAAGGATTACGTAACGGACGGCAGCTTCGAGAACGCTGAGAACGATAAGAACTGGACCATTGCCGGCACCGGTGCGTCCATCACCGAAGACAGTGGCAACGCCGCCGACGGCAAGCGCGCGCTGAAGTTTTGGGCATCCGATGCCTACAGTTTCTCCGCCACGCAGACCGTCACCGGACTCGAGCCTGGCGAATACGTGCTGACCGCCATGAGCCAAGGCGCGGCAGCGGACAACGCCGCTATTACCGATGGTGTGGCCCTCTCCGCCACAACGGGTGGCAAGACCACGTCCGATGCGCTGGAACTCAACGGTTGGGTTAAGTTCGATACCGCCACCGTGCCTGTCACCGTGGGTGCTGATGGCACAGCGACCATCACCATCACGGGCAACCTGCCTGCCGACGCATGGGGCAATGTGGACAAGGTCTCACTCGTCAAAAAGACCGAAACTCCGGTGAAGCCATCCACGGAGAACCTGGACAAGGCCGTGGCCGAAGCCGGGAAAATCAATCGCGATGAGTACACCAACGAGTCGCTCGCCAAACTCGATCAGGCGCTTGCCGCCGCTGACGTGCTGCTTGCCGGCAGCACCTACACCGAGCAGGACGTGAACGATGTGATCAAGCTTGTTGCCGATGCCATTGCCGGCCTCGCCCAAAAGGAGGTCTCCAGCCTGACCGTCACGCCAAGCAAAACCACCTATCAGGTGGGCGATGCCATCGATGCCGACCATGATCTCAAGGTCGTGGGCAACTATTCCGCAGGCATGGGCAACGTGACGCTTTCCGCCGACCAGTTCACGCTCGATTACGATTTCTCCGCTCCCGCTGATGCGGCGAAGGTTACCGTAACGCTCAAGTCGAATCCGAATGTCACCGAAACCTATACGGTTGCGGTTACCGCTCGGGCCGAAGGTGGTTCCGGCAACGGCTCGGACGGTGCGGGTAATGGCGGGGCTACTATCAATCCCGATACGGGCGAGGGCGATAAGACCAACGGTGCGAATGGCGACAAGATCACTGGTGTGCTGAGCAATACCGGTAGCGCGGTGACTGCCGTGGGTCTTGCGGTTGTCGTTCTCGGCGTGGCCGGCGGGGTCTCGCTTGCTTTGCGTCGTAAGCGCTCCTGATAGAGACTGATGCGGCATTATGATGCGGTTGCCGGCAGCCGGCGACCGGCTGCCAGATGCCATCTGTCGGCTGTCGTTTATCGGTTGTCGGCTGTCAGATGCGTCTGTCTCGGCGCAGCGATGCGATTCTGTCCCGGTTCGTGCATCAATCGTTTGATGTGGGTACCAGGACAGAAATCACTGTCCTGGTTTGCGAAAACGGGTGTTTTTCGCGTACCGGGACAATTCCCGTTGCCCCGGTTTGCACGTCAATCGTTCTACGTGAGAACCGGGACAGTATGTTGATTTCGGGATTGGCTGTATTCCGCCGATTCTGTTTGTCGGGGTATGTGGACTTTGGGGATTGTCTTGTCCTGGTTCTCGAAAATGGCCCGAAATTGCGTACCGGGACAACGATTTCTGCCCCGGTGCAAACGTCAATCGATTGACGCCTGTACCGGGGCAAATTCGCGCCCGGGAACAATAGGGCGAGGGCCGGTCGCAGGAGTAGAGCGTGATGTTGTCATGATTGCGCCCGGCTCTCCCACACGGAAGGCCGGGCGCAATCATGCCGTTTGGTTGCAGCACCCGCACATCGCCTGCATAACCGTGTACAGTGGCGTGTAGTCGCAGCAATAAAGGAGCATCGCACATCATGACCAACGGACACATCAACCCCGCCAACGTGCCGGACATCGCCTTGAAAGACGGTCATTCCATTCCGCAAGTCGGTCTCGGCGTGCTACGTATCGACGATGAGGGTGTGGTCCCCGTCGTCGAATCCGCGTTGGAAGCCGGCTACCGCCATATCGATGGTGCGGCCGGCTACAACAACGAGGCCGGCGTGGGTCGTGCGCTCGCCGCCTCCGGATACAACAAGGGAGCCAAGCGCGAGACCCTGTGGGTCACCACCAAGCTGCGCGACTCCCAGCAGGGCTACGATTCCGCGCTCAAAGCTTTCGACAACTCGCTGGAACTCCTCCAGCTCGATTACGTGGACATGTACATGATCCATTGGCCCACGCCGTTCGACTGGCGCAGCACCGACACCTGGAAGGCGTTCGTCAAGCTGCGCGACGAAGGCATGGCCCGCACGCTCGGCGTATGCAACTTCATGCCCGCCGATCTGAAGCGTCTGCACGAGGAGACCGGCGCATGGCCGGCCGTCAATCAGATTGAGCTGCACCCCACGTGGCAGCAGCGCGAAGTGGTGGCGTTCTGCAAAGAGCACGGCATCGCCGTGGAGGCATACTCGCCGATGGCGCGTGGCGCCGACATCAACGCCGGCGACGGCACCATCGAGAAGATCGCCGCCGCCCATGAGGTCAGCCCGGCCCAGGTGATTCTGCGTTGGCACATCGAAAACGGCACGATCATCATCCCCAAGTCCGTGCATGCTGACCGTCAGAAGGAGAATCTCAACCTGTTCGGCTTCGCCCTGACCGCCGACGAACACGCTGCCATCGACGCCCTCGACGGCCCCACCCGCGCCGGCCACGACCCCCTCACCTTCACCTATGCGTGATTGATGGCACGTCGTAACGCCCACTTCCGCCGTCGTTTCAACGCCTCTGGACCGCTGGAGCGCGTGCTGATTCTCATCGTTCTCGCCGTAGCAATCGGCGTGACCATCGGCCTGTTACTGCCGCAGGTCAGCTCCGACGCGGCCAAAATCACCGGTGGCTACACTGCCACCGGTTCAGCCGCCGACACTTTGAACGCGCTCGCCGTAGACGACAACCAAAGCTCCTCCGGCTACGACCGCGATTCCTTCGGTTTCCGCACCACCGACGTCGACGGCAATGGCTGCGACGTACGCGACGACGTGCTCGCCCGTGATCTCACGGACATCACCTACAAATACGCCGGTTCCTGTGTGGTCGAGTCCGGCACACTGGCCGATCCGTACACCGCTCAGACCATCCATTTTGTACGTGGCCGCGCCACCAGCGCCAAAGTGCAGATCGACCATGTGGTGGCCCTTGAAAACGCTTGGCAATCCGGTGCGCACGACTGGTCCACTGCCAAACGCCATGAATTCGGCAATGACCCCTATAACCTGCTGGCCGTCGACGGTCCGGCCAATCAGGAGAAGGGTTCGGCTTCCGCCGCCTACTGGCTACCCACCAACGCCGACTACCGTTGCGACTACGTGGCCCGCCAGATTGGCGTCAAAGACAAGTACCAGCTCACCGTCACCTCCCAAGAAAAGGACGCCATGCTCGCCGTCCTCCATACCTGCCCGGGCCAGGCCGTGCCCGCAGACGAATAGGGGCTACCGCTCAGGATTGTTGAGCATAGGTGCCTGCCCCTCGTCATAAGCGCGCAGGAGCCGTCGGAGCAAAAATGTGGTGAAGTATGGTGCGGTGAACACGTGTTCGCTGCTACCGATATTGCCGGCGGATAGTTTCACGCCGAACTGAATTTCCGGATAAGAATCCGAAGCGATTAGCGTCCGCATGGATTTGGCGGTGCCTTTTTTCGATTTCACCTCCACCGGCACCAGCCATTCGCGCGTGCGGACGAAGAAATCCTGTTCCAGTGTGGAATCCTCTTTTTTGTAGTAGTACAGGTCATAGCCGGATTTCCGTAGCGCTTCAGAGACGATGCTCTCGTACATAGCACCCTTATAGACACCAAGATTACGATTGGCCCGCAGATCATCACTGGCCTCGTCGTCAAGCATCGCTACGAACAGACCGGTATCGCCGAAATATATCTTGAACTTGTTTTCGTCATAATTGCCTTTCAACGGCAGTTCAGGATAGGACATACATCGGCAGATATTCACCATTCCCGAGGTTTCAAGCCATTCCACGCATCCTCGATAGTCTTTGAAACGCGCTCCGCTGGCAACCTTGCTGATTTGGAACTTCTTGTTTTCCTTGGCGAGTTGCACGGGAATATGGTTGAACACGTTGAGAATTCGTGCCTGATCGAGTCCTTGCGCGTATTTGCGGATATCCTCCTGGTAGTCCAAAATAAGCTGGCGCTGCAATTGCAGTGTTCCCTCGAACGTGCCAGTGCGTATATGGGAGGCGACAACCGCAGGCATGCCGCCAAGCACGCAGTAATCCATAAATGCCGTGGAGAAGACGTTCATTTCCACTTCAGAGAATGGCGTAGCATCACACAGGTGGGTGAACATGCTTTCGATGACGGCCTCATCGTATCCGCGAGCCCACAGAAATTCCTCGAAGTCCAACGATCGCATTTCGTAGTCGGTCTTATATCCCACGCTATTGCTTTCGATTTGCTTATAGCTGATGCCCAGCATTGAACCGCTGCAAATCACATCATATTTGCCGTCGATTTTAAAGAACTTCAGTGCAGTGACGATATCAGGATGGGCCTGGATTTCGTCGAAAAAGATGAGCGTATCGCCCGGAATGAACTTTTTAGCTGGGTCGATCAGGGAAATATTGCGGACGATGGTATTCGCGCCATAACCGTCCGCAGTGATTGCACGATATTTCGGTTCCTCAACGAAGTTGATTTCCACTACCGAACGGTAGTTGTGTGCGGCAAAGTAATCGATAGTCTCTGTCTTGCCTACTTGACGAGGGCCCTTGATGATTAGCGGGGAGCGATTCGGGTCGGATTTCCATGCATTGAGATAGGCATCGGCTTTGCGTTTGAGATACATGAGGAGCCCCTTTCCGAATTACTGCTATATCAATGATTTTACACTTTCATGAGCGAGTTTTCTACCGTCTGGCACATTTCATGAGCGAGTTTTCGGCGGTTTTTCACATTTCATGAGCGAGATGGCGGGAAATGCCAGCTGCCAGTCCGCCAGTCATCCATCAATCGTCCGCAGATTGTCCGTCTGTTGACGCGGGAAACATGCCCGCGCTATAACTGAGCCCGGTATGAAGGGAGAAGGGAATAGGAACAGACGATATGGCAGTAACACACACCGCAGCAGATGCCATTGCGGCAACCACTATGACGAACGCCGTGGCAGACATCGAACAGGAAACACCGGAAATCGAGAAGGAACGCCAGCTTGCCGGAGTCGGAGCCGGAGCTGGAACCGTGGCAAACGGCAAGAAAAAGCCGCATGACCATGCGCTGGCCAGCATCCTCGGCCCCGCGTTCGTGGCGGCCGTGGCCTACGTCGATCCTGGCAACGTGGCGGCCAACATCACCTCCGGCGCGCGATACGGCTACCTGTTGGTGTGGGTGCTGGTGCTCGCCAACGCCATGAGCGTGCTCATCCAGTATCAGTCCGCCAAACTCGGCATCGTGACCAACAAATCCCTGCCGGAACTGCTGGGCGAGCGTATGAGCGATGCCGGCCGTTTCATGTTCTTCATGCAGGCCGAGGTCATCGCCATCGCCACCGATCTGGCCGAGGTGATCGGCGGCGCCATCGCCCTGAACCTGCTGTTCGGATTTCCACTGTTCATCGGCGGTCTGGTGATCGGCGCAATCTCCACGGTGATGCTGTGGTTCCAAGGTGGCAAGACACAGACCACGTTCGAGCGCATCATCATCGTGATGCTGCTGATTATCACATTCGGCTTCATCGCGGGTCTGTTCGTAGCCCCGCCGAACCCCGGCGAAGTGGTCAAAGGCATGATTCCACGCTTCCAAGGCGCCGACTCGGTGTTGATGGCCGCCTCGATTCTGGGCGCCACCGTGATGCCGCACGCCATCTACCTGCACTCCACGCTGGTGAACGACCATTACGCAGGCGGCGAAAAGCCGTCAATCAAAACGCAGCTGAGAGGCTCGAAAATCGATGTGGCCTGGGCGCTGTTGCTGGCCGGCACCGTGAATCTGGCGATGCTGGTGCTCGCCGCCAACTCGCTGCATGGCATGTCTGGCACGGACTCCATCGACGGCGCACAGCGGGCGATCACGCAGGTGCTCGGCCCGGTGATCGGCACGATCTTCTCCATCGGCCTGCTGGCTTCGTCGCTGAGCTCCACGTCGGTCGGCACGTATGCCGGCTCGGAAATCATGCACGGTCTGCTGCACGTTAACGCTCCGATGTGGGCCTGCCGCGTGGTCACGCTGGTGCCGGCACTGATTGTGCTGTGGTTCGCCAAGGACCCGACTCAGGCGCTGGTCATCGGCCAGGTGGTGCTTTCCATCGGCATCCCGTTCGCCGTGATTCCGCTGATGCGATACACGCATAACAAGGAACTCATGGGCAAGTGGGCTGATGGAACCGTCAAGCACGTGATTTTTATGATTGTGGTGGCACTGATTGTGGCGCTCAACGTGCTGCTGATTGTCCTGACGCTGATGGGCAGGGCGTAATAGACTCCAGCTGAAATCCTGCGATAGCACAACATAATAAGAAGCCCCGGTGCTGGAACCGGGGCTTCTTATTATGTTGAGAATGGTTGAATCTGCCGTCAGTTCGCAGCCATACGCCGCGCACGCCGTTCGCGCAGCGCGCGCAAGGAAATAATGTCTCGCGTACGACCGGCACCGTCGCCCTTGACGCCGAAGAACACCATCAACACCATTGCCAGACAGATTATTGCGGAGATTCGCAGCGCCCATTGAATGCCGAAAATCGAAGCGGCGACGGCGGAGGCGCCGCCCTGCTTATGCAAAGCGGCAAACGTTTCCATCAGAATCACCAACACGGGTGCGCCCACAGCGCCCGCAATCTGACGCGCGGTATTCGTCACCGATGATCCGGCGGACACTTCGCTCGGCCCGTTCAGGCAATTCAGGGACCACGTGGTAATCGGCATCAGCAGGAAACCCATGCCGATCTGACGGATGAACTGGCAGATCGATACCCACCAGATCCACGTATCCATCGCCACCAGCGACATGCCCAAGGTACCAAGGGTCAACACAATCGAACCGAACAAAGCCACCGGGCGCGCGCCGAATCGATCCATCGCGCGGCCGCCGAAGAACTGGGAGACGCACTGGCCGATAGCGCCCGGCAGCATGATCAGACCGCTCATCGTGGCCGAATAGCCGCGGTCGGTCTGGATGTAGAGCGGCATGATGACCAGAATCGAACTGAATGCAAAGAACGCCAGAGATGCCGTGATGGTGCCGACGGTAAAGGACCGATTCTTCAGTACTTCAAGATCCAGCAGCGGCGGCTGGGGGAGTGCCGACTCGTCCTTGGCTACGGCCTCGCGATACCGCTTGCCAGCGCGCAGGTTACGCAGCACGAACCAGACAATGCCGACCAGTCCCACAACCATCGGCCCCCACGTGACCGGTGCTGCGAATCCATAGGTCTCCGAATTGGTGAAGCCGAACATCAGCCCACCAAAGCCGATCACCGACAGGCACACCGAGAAGAAGTCCGCGCGGGCCGAAGGGTCGTGTGAACCGAAATTATGCAGTCCGAACATGGCTGCCAGCAGCGAGATTACGCCAATGATGGTCATGGTCAGGAAGATCGAGCGCCAGCCGTTGGCATCGGTCTGCCAGCCGCCCAAGGTGGGGCCGATGGCTGGCGCCACGCTCATGGCCATGCCCACCGTGCCCATGGCAAACCCGCGGCGAGACAGCGGGTAAATGGAGAACACGGTGATTTGCAGCACCGGCCACATCACGCCTGTGCCGGCAGCTTCGAGCACGCGCCCGACCAGCACCCATACGAAGTTTGGCCCCAACCATGCCAGCACGGAGCCGAGTGTGAACACCGCCATCGAGCAGATGACGATCTGGCGGGTGGAGAAGCGTCGGGTCAGAAACGCGGTCAGCGGCACCATCACGCCCATGACCAGCTGGAACACGGAGGTGAGCCACTGCCCGGTGGTTACGGAGATGTGGAATTCGGAAACGATAATCGGCAGCGCGGAACTCAGCTGCAACTGCGTGAAGTTGCCCACGAAGGTGATGAAGGTCAATATCGCGATGGAGATGAACGCCGCCCGGCTGAGTTTGCCGTCTACATATGATTCTTCGCGGCTCAGCACCCGCTGCAGTTCGCCGCGATGATTCTTGATCCTGCTCTCTCCAGCCACGCACACTCTCCACTTCCGTTGCCCGGCCGGTGGCTCTGGCGGTGTCGGTTGGCATGTTCGGCACTGGTGGTGCCTGCGGTACATGCCGGCATGCTGGTTTCGTCTTTTCGTCTTGTCGCATACCGACGTGAGGGCAAATGTATTCGGCGACCGTCGCTATTTCCTGTGCTTGGCCGGGCAACCTGACAAAAGCACCCCAATATGCTATACCCAGGGGTGGTCCGGGCGGTTGGGCGGCTCAGTAAGGGCCGCCACCAGCCGAATTCTAAAACAATCTAAAAGGTTCTAAAAGGTTCTAAAAGGCTTCGGGACAAGTATGCGTATATCGGTATGGTGACTTTATCATTCTGGCATTCTGAGATGCATCTCATAAAGTGGATGGTCACTGCGGTCTGAAAGTGAGCTTTGTCTGAATAGCTGGTGTAGGTCAAAGGGCCTGCAAGTGGCGTGTCGGGAGACCTCTCCAGCACGGCAACGATGCGTATGCAACGTATATAAGGTATCCCCCGTAATAATGGGACCGATAACATCCCATATATTCCACCAATTGCTTGTCTTGCTTGCAATTACGCCGGTGAGACATGTTTCTGAGACGTTTCTTCGAAATGGTTGCAATTCTTCATGGGGGGGGTATACCTCTATTATGTTGCATAAAGGGGTAACCCCTTATAGTGGTTTTCTTGGTGAATGCCGAGTCGGATCCGGTCACCGGTCTGATCACGCCATAGGGCGCAAAGGAAATCCATAACTGTGGTTCAAGAGACAGAGGAAGAAAGGGGTATTCGATTGGTATCTCGCAATAACGGCACCGCGTCCATCGGTGTTGGTGTGGTCGCCGGCTCAAGTGAGTCGGCGAAGAACCATGCCGAAGGTAGCACGGTACCCGCGGGTGCTCCCCGTACGCAGAAACAGATGAGCGATCAACGTCAGCGTCAGCTTTCCCATGTGCTATATTGGCGCTTTTTCGGTAACCTCGCTCTAATGCTCATGGACGCAGCTATGTTCCTCATCGCCAGCGCTACCGTACTGAACCTGCGTCACGAGAACCATCCATTCTACACGCCCCGCTTCGGTTTTACTTTTGATACTACTGTCTACTTGATTGTCGCCACCTGCTTTTGGATTTGGTCGTTGCATCAAGTCGGCGTCTATCACCGCCACATTATGGGCGATGGCTACCAGCTCAACCTGCTACTGATTAAAGGCATGGCCGTCTGCTGGATAATCCAGTGCGCCTTCCATTTCTTCTTTAAGTTTGAGTTGACGCTTACCTCATTATGTCTAATGGTCGCATCTGGATGGGCGTTGACTGTCGTAGAACGTATGATTTCACGCGCGTTCTTGACCCGTAGCCGTAAGAAAGGCGAGTATGCCTATGGCACGGTGATCGTCGGCTCGCCTCAGGGCATCGGACGAATGCTTCGGTTCCTGGCGCAGCGACAACAGTTGAACTACCGGCCGGTGGCTGTTTGCCCGATTCGGTTGAATCCCGAGACTGGGCTTGTAGATTCCGATTTGAATGCCGAGGAACTTCGACGTGAAATCAATGAGAATTGGGGGAGCTCCCTTCCAGTTCTCCAATACAGCGACAATAACTTAGCGGAACAGTTCCTTGATATTAATGCGCAAACAGTTATGGTGACGGATGTTTTGCGTCGATACTCTGATAATTACAACACATTCTCTGTACGCATGGAATCGTTGGATTTGGAGATCGCGATGGTTGCTTCGGCTGCAGATACGTCCAATCACGAAATTCAAATTCGATTCATTCAAGGTACCACAATTATTACGCAGCGTTTACCTCAATATTCTGTGATGGCCAGGTTCTGTAAACGCCTTTTTGATATTATTGTTTCAGCAATCGCGATTGTGGTTGCTTCTCCTATCATGTTCGTCACTGCAATACTTATTAAAGCTGATGACGGTGGCCCGGTATTTTATAAGCAGCAGCGTATTGGACTACGCGGTAAGCCTTTCTACATTCATAAATTCCGTTCGATGCGTGTGAATGCAGATAAATATCTTGCCGAAGTTGCTGCGGCCAATGGTCAGGAATTAGGAATGCGCGTGAAAATTAAAAAGGATCCGCGTATCACCAAGATTGGTCATTTTATTCGCAAGACATCCATCGATGAGTTGCCTCAATTCTTTGATTCATTCATTGGTACGATGTCTGTTGTCGGACCACGTCCGCAGCGACAATTTGAAGTAGATGAATATAATCAGGTTTTCGCCACACGTCTACTGGTTAAGCCTGGTATCACTGGCCCGTGGCAGGTTTCAGGGCGAAATGATTTGTCCGACGAAGAATCTGAGGCTTTGGACGTTGCCTATGTGCAGAATTGGTCCGTTATGGGGGATCTTATTTATATTCTCCGTACTGTCGGCACAGTCCTCCACCCCAATGGCGCGTACTGAGTGAACTCATGCGTATTTACTCAGTTGCTTCAGATTGAAAAGGTTATGAACCATGTCAGACGATTCTATGCATGATTCTTCAGAATCACTGGAGAAGCCGCGACGAGATGAGGAAGAACTAAGTAATGCATTTTTGGATGCAGATGATGTTGATGATGCATTGCCATTAGTGTCTCCTCATGTAGATCCAGAGGTATTGGCTGATGACGCTAAGGAGGCTGAACGCCGCAAGCACCGTCGTCGTATGAGTCCGGAACATGTGAGGCGAATCAAGCGTAAAAAGCGGATTCGGGTTATCTGCATCGTAATAGGAGCTCTGCTGCTTGTTATTGCTTCACTTGTTGCTTGGCTTAGCATATCTGCAATACGAGCGAAGAACGAGGTGTCGGCAGCTATTGTTTCTGCTGGACAGGTTCAATCCCAGATAGAATCCGGGAAAACACAGAAAGCAAAAATTAGCATTGAGCAGTTTTCGCAGCATATTGATAAAACTTATGCTCAGACCAAACAGCCAATTTGGGGATTAGCCGAGTTTATTCCGTATTACGGGTCTGATGTAAAAGCTGCAAGGAAAGCGGTCCGAGTTTTGGAGGATGTGTCCAACAATGCTCTTCCAAAAATGGCAGATTCAGTGGAGTCTCTTGACTTCAGCCATATCGGTTTCGCCAATGGAACCATTCAACTGGGCAATTTGGAATCAATAGCCCCAGATCTTACTGCGGCTAATGAATTCGTAGCGGACGCCAATATTCAGCTGAACAATATTGGTGATACGCATATTCCTCAGCTAACTGAAGCACTTGCTAAAGGGAAAACGAAACTTGCGCAACTGGCCAATCTGACCGATATGGTTAGTCGAATAGCCGATGTGCTGCCCAGCATGCTTAATGTAAACTCTACTGGGGGTAAAGCGAGAACATATCTTGTTTTAGTTCAGAATAATGCCGAGTTACGGGCTACCGGTGGTATTCCCGCTTCTTGGGGAACCCTTACTGTAGATAAAGGGAAAATGAGCATAGGTGCATTCGAAGCGCCTCCGGCTGATGGACAGTTTACTGAAGAGGAGTCTATCAGTGCTCTTACTGCGGATGAACGAAATCTCTTTTCCCTAAAGATGGCAACTGATTATCGGGACATTAATTTCACTCCTGACTTTCCTCGCACTGCAGAATTAGCGAGTCAAATGTGGAGTCGTTCCGATTCTGGGACTGTTGATGGCGTACTTAGCGTAGATCCGGTGTTCTTGCAACAGTTACTGAAAGTAACTGGATCTGTGACACTGACCGATGGCACTGTGCTTACCGGTGATAATGCTGCGCAGATTCTCTTGAACCAGACTTATATAGATAAGCCGACGGAAAAAGAGCAGAATGTTTTCTTCACCATGGCTGCTACGAAGGTATTTAACCATGCGCTAACCAACCTTGATGGGAAGAACGAGCAATTGATTGCTATGTTCCGCAAAGCAATTGAAGAATCCCACGTATATGTATGGAGCTCGCACGAAGACGAGCAGCAGCGTATCGAAGGCACGGTTATATCGGGAGCCCTACAGTCTATGCCCGCTCAACCTGTGACTGGGGTGTACTTCAATGACGGCACGATGAGCAAAATGGACTGGTATCTAAAGCGTGAGGTGACCAGTACCTACGACAAGACGTATCCCAGCGGTGCCAAACAATACACCATTCATGTCAAATTGACTAATATTGCCGATAAGACGCAAGTGAATGCAGCTCCTGATTATTTGCGCGGATTCAATGTCAATGGATCCCCTCGTCATGGAGAAATAGAGACGATTCTATATATTTATGCCCCCGATGAGGGAAGACTGGTTGATTGGACGCAGGATTTCGACCAGATTGCCACCCATGATCAGCTGACAGTAGGGGTGAAAACCGTGACTCTGCAGCCGGGGGAAAGCTTTGAGACGACGATTCATGTTTTGACAAGCCCTATGGCCGGAGAAAATGCAATGATTTTGAGACAGACCCCCTTAATTCAGTAGAGGGGTAACCCCTTATGTCTAAAGTGAAGAAACAATTGCGTGGAAGAACGGAGAAGAACCGTGAATGAAATCGGACAAGTACAGAATGATGGCATTACGTTGCTCGACCTGCTGAAAGCGGTCAAAAAGCACACCATCACTGCGGTAATTACGCTTGTTGCCATCTTAGTCGCGGTGGCCGCTTTTACATTTCTTAGTACACCAAAGTACACGGCTACTTCTGAATTATTGGCTACGTACCGTAGTTCATCCGGAGCTGCTGGTTCGGGCACAAGCAGCGTTGCCGGTGAATTAAGTTCAGGTGCTAGCTACATCAACAGCCAGATTCAAACTTATCCGCAATTGGTCAAAACAGAATCTGTACTGCAGCCAGTAATCGATGATTTGGGCTTGAAAACCACCGTTAAGGAATTGGCAGCGACCGTTACGGCCTCCAATCCGAGCGACACCATGTTGGTAGACATCTCTGTGGAGAACGTAGATCCAAAGGTTGCATCGAGTATTGCTAATGCGGTTGCCGAGAGTCTTAAGAAACAAGTTACTTCCACCATCTACTCGGATGAGGGAGACAAGATAGTTTCTCCCGTCAATCTTGCGGTAGTGCAGCAGGCATATGCGCCGGCCACACCGAGTTCGCCGAATGCGAAGCTGAATTTGGCGGTGGGCATCGTAGGCGGTGTGATTCTGGGTGTCATCGCAGCGTTGATCAAGGACTTGATGGATACTCGTGTACGGCAGGATTCCGATATTGCTGCCATCACCGATGCGCCTGTGCTGGGTAGTCTGACTCGCAATGACTCCTTCGGTGAAAGCACTCCTGTGATTATTGCGCATCCGGCATCCAGGGAAGCTGAGGAAGTACGTCGTTTACGTACTAATCTTTCCTTTGTTTTGCCTGATGAACATCTCGCAAATGTTATTGTCGTAACTTCTACCGGTCCATCCGAAGGTAAAACTACGGTGAGCGTGAATCTGGCCACTGCATTCGCGGAATCAGGTCACAAGGTTCTGCTTATTGATGCCGATGTGCGTAACCCCTCGGTTAGTAAAAAGATTGGAATTGAAGGTACTGTTGGTCTGACTCATTTGATAACGAATCAAGTATCTTCGCGAGATTCTATCCAGCGTTATTGGAAACCCAATTTCCATGTATTACCTGCAGGAAAGCAGAGTATGAATCCCAGCATTCTGCTGAATTCTCGTGCCATGAAGGCATTAGTGGAACAGGTCGCCGAATCATATGATTATGTGTTTGTAGATACCGCTCCTATGCAGGTCTCTAACGATGCCGCAATCTTTGCCAAGGATGGCCCGTCCTTGCTGTTGGTGGCCGGCCTAGGGGCTACTGAGAAGAAACTATTCCGCCAGACTGTCAGCGAGCTGGATACTCTGGATATCCACCCGGTCGGAGTGGCAACGAATTATACTGAGCCTGAAAAGTCCCACAGTAATACGTACTACTATTACGGCGAAGACAACGGTAAGGGCAATTACAAGCACAAGCGTCAGGGCAAAACTGCTGACGAGACCCAAAAGTGATTTGCCATGACTGTGTTCCTGCCATATAGCGTATTGATGAGTGTGTATGCCCGGGAGTCTGCCGCATTCCTCACGATGTCATTAAATAGTATGATGGCCCAGAGCATACCTCCACAGGAGATAGTGCTTGTGGAAGATGGCCTGATTACGTCAGAATTGAATGAATCGATAACGAATTTTGATGAGGCATATCCTGGTCTACTCACCGTGGTTTCATACTCCAAAAATCAAGGCCTGGGGTATGCGCTAAGCCGTGGACTTCCTGTATGCCGTAACGAGATTGTGGCTCGTATGGATTCAGATGACTATGCGTTTCCAACCCGTATGGAAGAGCAGCTTGCGCTGATGGAAGAGCGTGACCTAGACATGGTCGGTTCGCAGATTGTGGAGTTCGTGAAAGACCCGGAACATCCGGTGGCTGCCTCCACGCTTCCGGTGTCTTCGGATGAAATTGTTGCTTATTCGAAGAAGCGCAATCCTTTCCGCCACCCCTCAATGGTGTTCAAAAAGAGCAAGGCCATGGAAGCCGGAAACTACAGTGGTGAATTCCTGTATTTCGAGGACTGGGATTTGTTTAATCGAATGCTCGCTATCGGATGCAAGGCATGGAATATCGACCATCCACTGGTGGCCATGCGCGTGAGCGCCGACTTCTATGGCCGCCGTGGTGGACCGGCCTATCTGCCGCATATTTGGAAGTTCAAGACTGCACAGCTCAAACGCGGATATTTCACCTTTGGTGAGTTCGTGGTCTCTACTGTGCCTCATGTGGCAGTGTGTCTGGTGCCCAATTCAGTACGTTCATTCATCTATACCCATCTTTTGAGAAAAGGAGCCCAACAATGACGGCCCCCGATAACAGCAATCCGACTGTTGCAGTTGTAACCCTGCATAATTCCCCGAACTACGGTTCCTGCCTGCAGACCTATGCCACGCAGAAAGTGCTTGCTAGCGTGGGAGCATCCCCGACCATCGTGGATTATTACCGTGCGGATGCCATTCCGGCTAACGAGACCGATCGCGCATTGAACGGTCAGGTGGCCAAGAAAATGCCCATCTTTAAGATTCCTGGCGTTAAGGCGTTGGCGCGTATCCCGGTGAGTCGCATGGTCAAGCGACGCGCGGCTCCTCTGAATGCGTTCCGTCACGGCAAGCTGAACCTGACCCCGCGCCCGTACTATTCCATTGACGAGTTGGAGCAGGATCCGCCTCAGGCGGATATCTACTGCACCGGTAGCGATCAGGTGTGGAACAGCATGTGGAATAAGGGATTTGAAAAGGCATTCTACTTGACATTTGCGCCGGAAGGCGCGAAGCGCATCGCATATGCTGCCAGCATCGGCAAGTCTAAGCTCGACGATTGGGAGATTGAACCGATGCGTGAGGAGCTGTCGAAGTACTCACATATCTCTGTGCGAGAGGCTGAAGCGGCTGACCTGCTGGATTCCATCGGTGTGCATGGCGCGGTTCCTGTAATCGATCCGACGCTGATGCTCACACAGGATGATTGGGCTGAGCTACACAGCGACGATGTGCCGAAAGAGCCGTTCATTCTGATTTACCAGCTTAATCGCAATCATGAATTCGATGAGTATGCCAAGCGCTTGTCTGAGAAGCTTGGCCTGCCTCTCTACCGCATTGCATATGGCGTGAATGAGCGCCGTGCAGGCGTGCACACTATTGTGTGCCCCACAGTGGAACAGTTTGTTTCGTTGTTCATGAGTGCTGAATATGTGGTCACCGACTCGTTCCACGGCACTGCATTTTCGATGAATCTATCGAAGAAGTTTGTTTCGATTAGCCCGGGCCGTTTCAGTGGGCGCATCATGAACCTGCTGGAAATGACCGGTGAAACCGGCCAGTACCTGCAAGACTATCGAGATTTGAGCGTGGTCAATAATCCGATCGATTACCAACACGTGCATCAGGTATTTGAAACCAAACGTGGGGAAGCTCTCGCCTTCCTCAATACCGCAATCCACGACTGAGAAGAGGAAAACGTTCATGATTACCGAGATCAAGTCGTATCAGATCATTATTGCCCTGTTGAAAGCACGAGGCATCCGCCATTGCGTGCTTTCTGCCGGCTCTAGGAATGTGCCTTTCGTGCATTCCATCGAGGAAGACCCCTTCTTCAAGTGCTATTCGGTTGTTGATGAGCGAAGCGCTGGATATTTTGCTTTAGGGCTGTCTCAGCAACTTCATGAGCCTGTTGTTATTTCTTGTACATCCTCTACGGCGACTTGCAATTATTGGCCGCCTGTTGCTGAAGCGTATTATCAGGGTGTTCCATTGATTGTGCTTACCGGTGACCGTGATGTGGCCATGCTGGGTCAGCGCGAAGATCAGATGATTGATCAGGTGGGCATGTATGACAGGCATGTGCGCAAGTCTGTAAATCTGCCCGTGGTGAAGACGGATGATGATTTCATCTATTGCCAGCGTCTAGTGAATGAGGCGTTGCTGGAACTTGATCATAACGGACAAACAGGTCCTGTGCATATTAATGTGCCAATGAAGTGGTACAGCACGTCGTTCCCTGTGCAGGAACTTCCTAAAGTTACTTGCATTGAACGTCTTGGCCATGAGACTGCAGCTGCAAAATGGGAAGAAAAGGTTCACAAGCTGCAGCAGGCAAAGCGCATTCTCGTGGTTTGTGGACAGTCGAGCTATATTTCCGATGAACAGCAGAATCAGATGACTGAGTTCTTCCATAAGTTCAACTGCTCTATTTCCATGGAATACATGTCGAACGTTGAATGTGAAGGTGCAATTAATACCTCTGTTTGTCTGGATTCCAGGTTTATCTCCGACAAGAAGGCTGATGAGCTACTCCCCGACATTGTGATTTCCTATGGTGGCAATGTGATGCAAGGAGTGAAGGCCGACTTGTGCAAGCGAGCTGGACAGTTCGAACATTGGCTTATTCAGGAAGATGGTCACGTTTGTGACCTGTTTAAGAGTCTGACTACCATATTCGAGTGCACTCCTGAGTATTTCTTCCGCTTCTTCAACGAAGCAGCGGGAGACGATAGCCGGAATGATCTTGTTTACCATCATCAGATTGAGCAGTATGCACAGAGTGTGAAATACCACGAATTCCCGTGGTCGAATATCTATGCGGTTCAACATGTTGTTACGCAGGTGCCTTCTGGCTCCATCATCCATATGAGCATCAACAACGCAATTCGACTCACTAACTTCTTTGAATTGCAACCGAATGTTAAAACGTATGCAAATATTGGTACAGATGGTATTGATGGATGCCTGTCATCATTCCTTGGACAAGCGGTTGTTCTTGGTGATCAGCCTGCCTACCTTATGATTGGTGATCTTGCCTTCTTCTACGATATGAATGCATTGCGCATTCGTCATATCGGCAACAATGTTCGCATCATGTTGCTCAACAATCATGGTGGCGAAGAGTTCTATTACAACGGCATGTATCGGGACAAGGCCAGCGACCTACACACCACAGCACGTCACCACGCCACCGCAAAAGGGTGGGCTGAGTCCTGTGGCTTTAAGTATCTGACTGCTTCTGATAAAGACTCATATAATAAAGCGCTTCCGGAATTCATGGCTACTGAATCCGATAAGCCCATTTTCTTTGAAGTTTTCAGTGAGATGAGCACGGATTCGAAAGCGATTTATGACTTCTACGACTTGAGTCGACCGCGGGACTTCATCTCCGACATGAAGCGTGAAGCAAAAGAAATCATCAAGTCCACAATCGGCAAGGAAACCGCAGTTAAAGTTGCCGATAAATTAGGCATCAAATTGAAATAAACGGAACGGATTTATTTGGCGAGGGAGGGCGCATGAACATAAAGAATATTTTGAAAAAAGCTGCGAGATTCATTCTCTCAGCCGGACAGCAACCTGTCCATATTGAGATTGGTACTATTGCACCCAGTGAAATGCTGAGTGGCCGTAAGATTGTTATAACTGGTGGCATCCGAGGAATTGGTTTCGCTACTGCGCAGGCTTGCATCAAGCAAGGTGCAGATGTGCTGATTGCAGGTCGTAAAGAAAGTACTCTACAGGAAAGCGCAAAAAAACTGGGTCCTCGTGCTCATTATCTCGTGTTTGATGTGTCCAAGGCGGAGCAGGCGAAAGACTTCATTGCCGAGGCAAAATCTTGTCTGGGGGGGTATCGATGGTCTAATCTGTAATGCCGGGCTGTCTTTGCATGAAGAAAGTATCGGGAAAGTTTCTCCTGAGCAATTTGACAAACAATTCAATACGAATTTTCGCGGTGCATATTTTTGGCACAAGCCTATGTAGAAGAAGTTACATCTTCGACCAAACCGTCGGATCTGATTTTTATTAGTTCCGAGACTGCAGACCATTGCGTTGACATTCCATATGGTCTCAGTAAAGCCGCGATTAATAGTTTGATAGGATCATTGTCAAGGCGTTTTTACCGCAAAGGTGTTCGTGTCAATGGCGTCGCCCCCGGAGTAACTGCTACTGACATGACCAAGGAATATGCAGATGTTTCTGATGGCGATTATTCATATGAAGCGGCATCGGGAAGATTGTTTCTTCCTGAAGAGGTAGCTGAAGTGGTGTGTTTTCTGTTGAGTTCGGCATCGCGGTGTATTTCAGGAGAGGTAATACATGTCAACGCAGGAAATCATTTGAACTAGTGGATTGAATCTATGGAGCATGATCAGATTAAGGTTTTAGAGGTTGTCCCTTCATTGAGCAGGGCAGCCGGTGTGGCACGTTTTGCTTATAACATGGCGTTGTACCATGATGAGCAACGTATTCACTATGATTTCTTGCACCATGCCATTATTAACGGCAAGATGATGCATGAAAAAACCTATGACACAGATTTGACGCAGCGCGGTTCAAAGGTATACACAGTTAATTATGCAGGCGCTAGTTTTACTCGATTTGTGAAAGAAGTCGGGGCGTTCTTTGCACAGCACGGAGCAGAGTATGACATCGTGCATTGCCAAATGCCGAATTCGGCGTTCTGCGTTTTACTTGACGCGAAACATGCCGGAGTGAAGCACAGAATTTTGCATAGCCATCTGAACAATAGCTCGGATCAATTCTTGCACCGATTGCGTAATGCGCCGTTAAATGCCATCGGCAAGATGTATGCCACGGATAGGCTGGCCTGTTCTGAAGATGCAGGTAAATTCTTATTCGGAAGCAAACCATTTACCGTGATTCGCAACGGAATTCCGATTGAGCAGTTTGCCTATGATACTGGTATAAACAGTGGATTGCGTGCCGAGTACGGCATTCCGACGGATGCTCCTGTAATTGGTTGTGTGGGGCGCATGGTCAAGCAGAAGAATTATCCGTTTGCTGTGAAGGTGTTTGCGCAATTTTTGCGCAAACGGCCCGATGCCAAGTTGGTATTCATCGGAGACGGAACTGATCGTGCTGAACTGGAACAAGCGATACATAACGAGGGCGTGACCAGCTCGGTGCTGCTGCTTGGTGTACGTGAAGATATCAACAGGCTGTATTCCATGCTGGATGTGTTCTTCATGCCATCGCTGTATGAGGGTCTACCGGTATCTTGTGTGGAGGCGCAGGCCAGTGGTCTACCTTGCGTGTATTCCACCGACGTGCCGCACGAGTCCGACATCACGCAGACCGGTCTATTTGTTGATCGAACGGCGGATATTTCGCAATGGGTTACCGCTCTAGAACAGGCCATGAATGGCGGACGTTTAACTAGTAATCCTGAAGTGCTGTCCGCGCGTGGCTATTCCGCTTCAGCCAATGCTGAACAGCTGATGCGGTATTACGAGCAGTTGATGGGTGCAGCAGATGAATAGAGTAGCAGAAAGACAACAAATAACAGGCGTGAAGAGGGTAGGCTTTAATCGGAATACCAACATCTCGTTGGTTGTTTGGGCGATTGCATCAGCTCCATTTTGTGTACTGTTTACTGGAGAGAATTCATTCACTTTTCAAACTGCAATTCCTTCCATTGCATTGATGGCTTTGGCGTTTATTTTTTCTAATGGAGCAAGGCAGTATTCTCGTCATGCTTTTGTAATTGCCATAGGGTTTATCGGCGTCATTGGCATTTCTGAAATATTAGCAGTTTGCACCAATAGCTATATGTTGACGAATAAGACATTGATAAGAGCATTGATGTTTATTGTGATTGTATGGTTTTATGCCACTGCGGTATCGCATAACTATACATCATATGAAATAAAAATATTAATGCAGCTGATAGGATTATCAGTTTGTGCTTCTGCTTTCCTCGAGTTTAAAGAATATCTGGCTCAGGGAATGTATTTCGGGCGCGTGTACCCCGTTAGTTTGCGAGGGCAAATGATTGATGCCAATTTCTTTGCCTTGCTCGTTGTAATTCAGGTTGCGTGTTGTTTCGTTGTTGCATTATATAGCAATGTAATATTAAAAAAAGTTATATATTTTGCATTATCTGGTATTGGTATAATATCAATTATTCTCACGGGGTCGAGGAGTGGTTTGTTATGTGTCGCCCTCATCATGGTACTCGGTGGAATGGTATATGTGGTTCGCCCTGTCAAAGGAAAGATGTCCAGCGTTATATTCCTTGCTGGGTTCAGTGTGGCTCTATTAATTGCTGCATCCAAGTACATCAGTGACTGGATGTTTAATAGATTCTTTGTAAATAGTTATAACGATGGTTCGAATGAATTTCGTGTCACACTGTGGATCAAGGCAGTGGAGCGCTGGCCTCAACATCCTCTTTTTGGCTTTGGAGTAGGAAATTATACCTATTATTCGGCACAGGATTGGGGACTGTCTGAGACGTCAACTACGACGCATGGAACAGTTACTGATTTTCTTGTCGATTTTGGCATTATTGGTCTTGGACTGTTTTTATATATAGTGATTGATATTATCTCTGGATTGATTGTTAGTAAGCAATATGTGCTCCTAGCTATGCTACCTGGTATTATAATTTGTTCTGTCATAGTTGGTGCAGAACGTACTGTTGCTCTATGGCTGTATCTTATTGTGTTTTATGTGGTCGGTCATTTCTGCAAGAAGAATTCTGGTATATCTCTATATGACGTATTCAGAGAAAATCCAGCTACTTAAATTGTTGGATTATCACAAATAGAATGATTTCTACCGCTGTAGATATATCTATTCGATTGCTAAGATACACAGAGGTTTTTCAATATGAAGATTGTTGATCGTCTTATATGTAAGACGCGTGAAAAGACCAATCCGTGGTTTGCCGAATATAGAAGGAATCGTTTAAACCGTACCGATTTCTCTATTATATCTAATAATTGTTGGGCTGGTTCTGTCTATCGATATTTTGGGTTGCAATATTCAAGTCCGACTGAAGGATTGTATTTCTTCCCGGAGGATTACATTAAGTTTGTGAGTAGGTTACGGCACTACTTGACAAGCGACATTCAATTCATTGAAGCACGTGACTCGAGGCATTCTCATGAGCTTGCCGAAAAAGGGGAGATGTCGGTTCCCGTTGGAGTCATTGATGATATTGAAGTTATCTTCCTTCACTATCCGACCTCGGAGGAGGCCAGGGAGAAATGGATTCGACGGTCAGCCAGAGTTAATTGGGACAATCTGTTCATCAAATTCAGCCAGATGAATGGGTGCAGCCAAGACATGCTCCAGCAATTTGATGATCTTCCGTTTGCCAACAAAATCTGCTTTACTGCATCTTTAATGCCTCAACTGAAATGTGCTAGTTTCTTTAAAGGATTTGAGGATTCGTCTCAGGGCATATTGAATGACACTGACCGATTCGACAAGAGCTTCAACCTTATTAGGTGGCTTAATCGTGAACCGGTTCCATACGAGCTCGGATAGATTACTCTCCTCTGATTTTACTTGTTGAGTTAGGATATGGGATGAAATCAAGCTATAAGCAGCTCCTTTCTGACACGGTCGTTTTCGGTGTGGGTAATGCACTGATGAAGCTTGTTCAGTTTTGTTTGATGCCTATTTATACGGCATACATGACGACTGAACAATATGGTGTTGGTGAGCTAATCAATAATCTTAATGAATTGTTGTATCCTCTGGCTTGCCTGGCTATTTATGATGCGGTTTTCCGTTTTGCCTTGGACGATGATGGACGAAAGAAGAGTGTGCTTTCCTCGGGCTTGGCCCTGACTGTAATATCATTGCCCATAGTGTTGGTAGCTGCGTCTATATCTTTTTTTGTTTTCCATTTTCAATATGCGTGGCTACTTGCCCTGATGTGTTTCACCGCCGGTGTTCGTTACGTTTGTGTTCATTTCACGCGAGGCATTAACCGGCCCTTATTATTTGCTGGCGCAGGCGTATTTGGATCGTTGGTTATATTTGCGTGCGCAGTACTCTTCCTGTCCGTTCTTCATCTCGGAATTACAGGGTACCTTTTGTCATTTGCATTGGCTCATATTCTTACAACAATATTCGTTGTAATTCGAGGAAAACTATATAAGTATTTTTCATTCAGTGAGATATCAAAAAATGAAATACAACTTATGGTTCGTTATAGTATCCCGATGATTCCTAATGGAATGACATGGAGTGCGGTTAATTTCATAGACAGGTATGCCATCCTCATTGTTTGTGGTGCAAGTACTGCTGGCCTCTTTACTGCAGCTGGAAAACTGCCGGCAGTAATAAATATGATTTCGATGATCGCGCAACAGTCGTTACAGATTTTTGCTGCCAAAGAAATCAAATCTGAAAACAAGAATAAATCATTCTCCACTGTATTTTCTGCATACTCAATACTGATGCTACTCATGGGATCGTTTGTCATTGCGATTACAGAATTACTCTCCAAGGTTCTTTTAAAGGGAGATTTTTACGAGGCTAGTAAATACGTGCCTCTTCTTCTTGTCGTTGCCCTAATAAGTAATTATTCAGCATATTTCGCGATGTTCTATAATGCAATTAAAGACACAAAAATGATTCTAATAACAACTGTTATTGGAGCTTTGGTCAATATTGTGTTCGCAATCGCACTTGTTATTCCGTTTGGTGCTTGGGGTGTCATTGCGTCTTCTGTCATCGCTTATCTAACCATGATGATAATGCGTTATATTAATACGCGACATATCGTTCATACGAGCCCAGATATTCAGTATCATATTGTTGCTGTTGCTATTATAGTAATTCAGGTTATTATTTTGTCGATGCAGATAGATTATGCTACTGTTCTGTCAATTATTCTGTTGATTATTTTGTTTATTTATACTGGCATTCGTTATCGTTCGACAATTGCTAAACTATATAAAAAGATATTCCGATAGCATGTGTTACTGTGAATGGGGTCTCTGGTCGTCACTGGCCGTCGGATGTTCGCGTGGTCTCGACGCATGTTGTTGAGACCGGCGCTGATGATGATGGCGTTGTGAATGATATGATCCATGATCGCGTCGTGGTGCGGCCTCTGAGTCGTTGGTGTCGGTTCTTGATATGAGGTACTGTGTACGGGGCACGGCGTTGGTGATGTGCAGTGCCGAATAACAATAACCAGACAACTCAATAACAGTGCCGAACCAGAATAACCAACGTGCTCAGCAAGTCAAATATTCACATCTTGAGGATGGTGGCACATATCTGGGGTTCTACTACACAACGGAAGGTGTTTCCGACCCAGTGCAGATGCGACGGGATTTACTGAAGAAAGCCGTAGCTATGGTGGATAGGTACGGTGAGGAGCAGAAACAGGCCGGCAAATCATTTCTGGGCTCGTTGTCCCGTCGTCTCGAAATCTGCGGACAACTGGGAGCATGCGAGCTGAAACCGGGTAACAACGATTCCAATCAATGACTATCTACAAGCTGATGACGTCCTAATCCCCATGGACATGTGAGTCGATACGGTAACTGCATATAGGCGTCAGCCACTTCTGGGCTAACCATACGCGAACAGAACCCGTAATCGATTATCCTAGCGAGACAGAAGATAGTCACCCTCTGTGCTCCTTGCTGTTTCAGCATTACCGCCGCTGATTCAACAGTGCCTCCCGATGTCCATGTGTCATCGATGAGGAGAACATGCCGTAAAACATCGGCCCTGCGCTCATGAGCAAGGGAGAATGTGCCAGGCGCAATCTCCCTTGTCTTGTCTGAATTAGCAACTAAGACGATTTCAGGAATCATCGTTCTGCCCAATAGAGACGATACAAGCCTATTCAAAGGATGAGGACGGCCATACCGTTCGCTCGATTTTGTCGACGGCATAGTTGCCCATGCCGTCGGAGCGCTCCCGTCGGATACCCGTCCCAGACACTGCCAATGGATGACCAGAGCATCACCCAGCACGTATTTGAGAGTCTCCTGATACTCCTTGGCTTCAGGCAGATTCCTCTTGTATCCGTCCATCACTTTGTACATCTGATCGAATTTAATGGCGTAGTTGGCGATTCTCACGCAATCAGCCATCAATGGTTCAACACCCAGTTGTCTTGCCTCGTCATACAACCGCGCGCAACTGTAGCAAATCGTAGTACCTGTCTTTTTCGGACCTCCACAAAGTGGACAGACATGATCCTGAGCACTATGGTAAATAACTGTTTTCGCGTAACTGCCTATACGCCATCCCATGTTTTGCTCAAATCGGGTGTAGGCGTCTTCCAGCCCCTGCATCAGATGTGCCGCACTTCCGCTTCAAGAATGAAATTCAATAGCTGATCCACATCGTTATCGATGCAATGGATGGCGTCAAGAGCTTCGGAGACATCTTCGACCGAATGCACAACGAATACACCGGGCTTGCCCTTGTATTCACGGGCCCATTCCGTCTGTTTCATGACGGTGTCTCTGAAAATCAGAGGGCGACCATGACGTTGCGCCTGCCTCGCCTGTATACGGGTGCCCGATCGTTCGGATGCCTCCACTATTACCGTGGCCAGACCGTATCCGGACATCAAGGCGTTGCGCATCGGGAACGTATGCTTTGTCGGTGGGCTGTCGGGCCAGAACTGAGACAAAACCAGCCCCCGTTCCTCAATGGTATGCTGCAATCCCTTATTGGATGCCGGGTAGCACCGGTTAATACCTGTTCCGATGAAAGCGACAGTACGCCCCCCATTGTGTAGGGCCTCTTGATGAGCAAATGAGTCAACGCCCTCAGCTAGGCCCGCAATCACGGTCACGTCTCGCCCGCACAGCATTGCAGACACATCACGTGCAAACCGAGCCCCCTCAGGGGAACAATGACGAGAGCCCACCACGCTGACGCCTAGATCGTCGGCAATCACAGTCCCCTTGGCGAACAGGAACGGGGGAACGTCGACAATGGCGCGTAGTCGTACAGGAAAACGTTCGTCAAATACGGTAATAAGGTCCAATCCGCGTGCACGCCATTCAGACACCTGTCGCACAGCCCGCTCCCATGCTAGCTTTACCTTGGAATTATATTCCGAGGGAGATGCGACATCATCCGACCGGAACAACTCTCCCTGCTCGGTGAATGGCACATATTCCGATTCGCGTAGCGGGTTGTTCTCCGGATCTATTTTATGCTTAAGAACCCGGATAGCACTTCCCTCCATGATGCAGTCATTGGTAAGAGAGGACCAGGTATCCGGTTTCTCACATGTTTCGACTAGCGCAATCAGAGCAGCATTCTCAGCATCAAGCTGACTGTCATCAAACTGCATGCCCACCCGCCTTTCCGGAACAATGAATATCGCAATGCCAGATTCTGTGTGTCTACCTAGTGGAATTACAACAAAACATTATACTTTTCTCAGCCCACAAGCAATATGAGCGATGGGATGAGATGATAACGTGTTGTGCATGCCCCAGATATATAGGGGAAGAGCATAAAAGGCATATCCCTCAAACTGTATATACAAATATGCTACGAGAATAAACCAGCAGACAGATTTTTTATTCCATGCGTCATTTATGCTGATATGAATAATTACTAGCATGATGAAAATAATAAATGCCAGTATTCCGAATTCAGTGATAAAGCTAGTGTACCCACTCATCGTGAATTGGTTATACGTAGGGGTATTAAGGTTGTTGATCTCCCACGAGTTCCTTCCGCCTATGGCATTCCAATCTTGATGGGCGGACTTGAAATGAGCGTTGACCACAGTGGGTATGTTGCCGGCGCCGAATCCAATGAGGAATCGCGGGACATCGCTGGCCCAGGCTCGCGCAAGAACAAATGCATGGAATATTCGAGCAGACATAGAACCATCTCCGCCGATGAGACCATGATGGATGATGTTGGCTGCACGTTCGTTGAATGAAAGCACAAGAGCTGTTGCTGCTATTAGAGACGCTGCGCCGCCGATTGTGATTAAGCGATTGCGACGTGAATTGAACTTGATGTGGGGCAATGCCCATAGTACACAGGCAATCGCAGAATCTATGATGATACGTAGTCCAGAACCCATCAAAAAAGATCCGATAATAAAGGTGAACACCAGTGTTCGTAATCGTTTGTTTTTGGTCATCCAATATGTCGGTAGTAAAACACCGAATACATGCATACCGATGTATGAAGGTTCTGCGAACAAAAACTGAGGCCTGTTGTAGGGACGCAACATAAGATGAGCAAAATACGAGCGCAGGTTATGGATATCGAGTCTTAAGGCAAGAAATTCGATCACTCCAACCACGAATGCAACCCAATATGCTACACCAATGATTGATGCGGCAAAGCTAGTACTCAGTTTCTTGATGCTAAAGGCGATATGCAGTGACAAGAGACATGACAGGAATCCGAGAATGCCCAGAGCTGTAGTGATCGTAGTAATCAAGCGGAAGTGGTAAGTAGACCAAGCAAAAGCAGACAAGGGCAGCAGCACCGTAATCGGGAATAACATAAAGCCGAGGTATGGTCGTGCTGCCGTATGTAAAAGTCGCCAGTTGAGACAGACGTAGCAGAGGAACAGAATTGGCGAGATTGGCGACCAGTAAGGCATTCGAATGCCGATTACCGTACCATCTACCGGCAATAGAGCCAAGGCCGCGTAAAATATATAGTCATATTTGTCAATGAGGATAAGGCGGGGAGCAAGTTCTGTATCAGTTGGAGATATCGTGTTCATTATCTCTGAACCCTCTGAGGCGTCTTTCGCTGTGAGTAAAAGGGACCTCTTGCTTCGCGAGTTGTTACTGGTCCGGAGTCCGAGCATACCCCCTATCATGTACCTCTTTGCGGACTGTGAGTGCTTTGCGAGGCCTATATGACGGGGTTGTGTTTTTTTTTGGGGGGGGGGCATGTAGTGGAGTTTATCGAGCAGGTTCGCCCGCTTATCTTGTGATGAGTTGGGGCATGGATTTCTGTATATATCTAGATGACGGTTCTCTCAACGTACGTGTTGGACCGTGGTTGTACGCGTGAGACCCGACCCAGGCTAGCTGTCTTGTCCCGCCGTCTCTTTCTGTATGTATTGTAGGTGACCGACTGACTGGGAACCGGAGTCTAAAGCATCGCAAAAGTTCCTATAGCCCCAAACCTGTAACAGCAATTGCAGGCACGGCATTAAGTATTAAAAGGCCCGGTGTTGTAGGGCACCGGGCCTCCTCACAAAATCGAGGCAGGAAAACCTCGGCAGTCGGGTCCGACGGGGCGAAAGTCAGTGGCGCCGCCTAGAAGATTGCCTCGAAGTTGACGTGACCTTTCTGCTAGAACACAGCATACCAGTATCCATCGAACCTTCCCCGTACACTGGACAGACCAAACCAAGGAGCTATTGACGTGGTGCCTCGGTGCGGTGTCATTGCACCAGCCGGTGTGATGGCCTCACAAAATTCAAAAGGAGGTTCTCATGGAAGGCAACGACCATGACAACCGTCCGGGATCTGACCGGCAATACCGGGAAGGCCTGATGACGGGCCTGTTGATCGCTCTGGCCAACCAAGTTGGGCAGGGATGGTCAACGGCTATCATTATCGCCACACTGGTGTTGCTTGGTCTGAGCCTCAGGCGAGGCCGCTGACTCGTCAGCGGAACAGCCGGAATCCATATGGGTTCCGGCCCCTCGTCCTGCAAGTGGGATTTCGTAATCGGATTTCGTGCGCATATGATGGAGCTCAATTTTATTTGCTTCGTTATTGCGTATTTCGTTCCCCAAGTGCTTAAACGTTGGAATTCCGCCAAAAATTTATTTGCCTGATATTTGCTTGAGTGGGTTATGAGGTGCGGTAGTGAGGCGAATCCTTGGGAATAGTGTTCTGGTTCTCTGCGCTCTATCCAAGATATAATCAGAGGCGCGCTGTTGATTCGGGGCTGTCGGAACGTTGGTTGTTCCGGGTACTTGGCTTCGATTCTTGCCGAAGATCAACTCAAGCGGAAATATTGCTTTGTACGCCTGTGATATACATAAACATTCCTTAATCGGAAGTTTTGTGTATATAATTTATATATGGTGATAGAGAGTAAAGGTATGCTGCTTTCCACGAAAGAAGCGTCTGAACGGCTTGACGTTAGTGCCCGACGGGTGAGGGAGCTGGCGGCAAAGGGGACGCTGGAATCCGTGGGGGATGGTTCTCGTCTCTATGTAACGGAGGAGTCGGTGCGTCGGTTTCAGTCGCGTATTCGCAGGCCGGGTAGACTGTTTTCTCCTCGGATTGCCTTTGCTGCTTTATATGTGCTATCGGGCGAAGAGCCGGGATGGCTGAAAGCCGCGGAAAAATACCGACTGAAAAGAAAGCTGTGCATGATGGATGCCCCACGGTTGTTGGAACTGTGCAGCAGGAGGGCAAGTACCCATGACTTCTGGTGTCGGGACAGCCGCTTGAATCGGGTCTCTCAAAGTATCAGGATTTCCTCAGCGACAGGCGGTTTGGCGGAGAAGTTCGATCTTACGGAGAGTCCGAATGTGGAAGGTTATATTCCGGAAGAGGTCCTGCCGGATTTGATTACATGGGCAAAACTCCGCTCGGATTTTCGGCCAACGAATGTGAGGCTTCATGTCACATCATTCACGCCACCGGGAGAAGGACATATGCCGATAGGTGTCTGTGCGGCCGATCTCGCCGAATCATTGGATGTTCGTGAGCGTAGTGCTGGAGAACGTATGATCGGCAGATTGCTTGAACGGTTCAAGCAAGTTATTGCTGCAAAGGAGTAAACATGGAGACTATTGACATCAGATGCTCACCGAAGATTCAGAATACTGGCAAGTGCTGGATGACGTGCATCGTCAGAATGGCATCGATGTTTTAGATACTTTGACTGACTGGGCGGAGAAACCTGTTGACTCATGACGCCATTGGCGGATGACTCTTGGGGGTCTTGGCCATTTCTATTTGCCTGGTATTTGCTTGGGCGTGACTGCAGAGTATGAACAGGGCGGCACCGTTAAAGCACCACAAAAGATCCTATAGCCCTTGAAAGCAAGAGGTCTCTGACTGAATTCAGCCAGAGACCTTTCTATCCATAAATGAGGCCAAGGAAGCCTCGGCAGTTGGGCCCAACGGGGCGAAAGTCTGTGGCGCCGCCTAGAAGATTGCCTCGAAGTTGACGCGGCCTTTCTGCTAGAACACAGCATACCAGAGAATCAGGCGGCCTTTTTGCGGCCGCGGCGCTTCATGGTGCCAGCGGTGGCGTTGGCCACGTCGAAGATCACGGTCTTGCTTTCGGGGTAGGCGGTACCGTTGACGGACTGGTAGGCGATTTCGCCTTCCGGAGCCTCAGGCAGAGTGAAGTATGCCTTCACTGCTTCAATGAGCGTGGCTTCCTTGACGCTTACCGAAGCAGCCTGCTTGCCTTCGGGCTTGCTGAACTTAATGGCGTTGTCGGCCTTGGCGGTGGTCGGGGTTACGGCGATCTGCTTGGTCTTGTCGTTAATCAGCACCTTGACGTACGCCGGGAATCCGAGCACTTCAGCGGTGGCTTTGTTGAAACGAATGGCGGAATCGGTGACGGTCAGAACGGTCTTGCCCACCGGCTTGACCAGCTGAACCTCTTCGAATCCCTGAAGCAATGAAGCCATAATTGCTCTCCTTATTGCATTGGTAACGTGTTTTTATTTACGCCACTAATTGTAACCAGCTAATTTCGCATTATACAAACCATATGCATGCATGATTGCATAATTGAAGAACATTTGACCTACGTATTGCGCTCCCCGAATAGCATTGATTTAACCAATACCAAGAAAAGAGGAAACAAGAACCCGCAATATCAGCCGTATTGAATATAGAAATATGCAATTTCAACATCGCAATAACTGACGGTCATTTTGCTGGCTCTATTCGCCGATATCGCATTCAGGCCACAGCGCCGAGCATAATATCGACGCCGTGCTTGATTTCCGCATACACGCGTTCAAACACCTCGCGTGATTGACGATGAGGGTCTTCGGTTTCGAGTGCCGTAGGCAAAAACGGCCGCAGCATAGGTACGCAATCCATGATTTCGATGAGCCTGTCTGCGGCGGTATCGCCGGCAATCGGACCCTCGGCATGCATATATTTGCAAGCGTTCACGAAGTCATTGAACAGAAATACTTTGCGAATAGCCAGTGGATTCTGTTCAAGCAAATCGGAAATTTGCTCACGCTCAAAACACAGAATCAGGTCGGCTTGCCGGCTGATATCGGTGGTGAGAGGGGTGGAAGAATGGGAATTCGCGTCAATGCCGTCGTTCTTCAGCAAATCGATAACCATCGGATCAGCGGGATGCGGGGGATAGTGCAAAGTACCCGCGCTGCGCACGGTGATATTGCCGCTCTGCAAGCCAATTCCTCGGTCGGCAAGCTTGGCTCGGGTGTAGTATTCGGCCATCACGGAACGGCATTGATTGCCGGTGCATACATACATGATTTGCATAACAACGTCCCTTCTCAAGTGTTGTGAGCATTCCCTCATATATTCCAGTGAGCATTCCTCGCGAATATGCGTGCGTTATGTACCGTAGCAATAACATGAAAAAACCGGGAATCATCGACTCCCGGTTCAGTGGTATTCGCGAACTATGCTTCAGCGTCTACTGTTTATTATGTCAGTCACGTCAGCGACGAGTGGTGTTCTTGCGGACGGCGAACAGGGCGATGCCCGCGGCGGCAAGCAGCACAACGGCCACACCGTACGGTGCGATGGCCGCACCGGTGTTGGCGGTGGTAGCAGTCGTGGTACCGGACTGGTCACCGGTTCCGGTTGCCGGAACCTGAATGGTGGCGGTCTTGGTACCGGATACAGCGCCAACAGCCTTGACCGCGATGGTCTTGCCAGCCTGGCTGGCCTTGAACGTGTACAGCAAAGTCAAGGAACCATCTGCCTTGGCAGTGAACGTCTTGGATACTTCAGCGATCTGCTGGACGTCGGCGACGATGGCATCATCGTAGTACACGGTGACGGATTCGTTCGGCTGGAATGTGCCTGCAGGGAACGTCACGGTAGCGGTGGTGCCGCCGTAAGTAACCGTTGCACCGTAATCATCAGCCATAGCGGTATTCGTTGCAAAACCAAAGCCCAGAACTGCGGCGATAGTGGCCAGCACGGCCATAATCTTCTTCTTCATAACTTCGAACCTCCACAATAGAACCGGTTACTACCGATAAAAAATCGGTTCTTATCAATAGAAAATCGGTCTTCCTTCAATTACAACCCCCAACCATACACCCCCCTTTGTCGGTATATAAGGGGTAATTATGTTAACGGGTAAGGGGGTGTGACAACGTGGTCACACCATGTGACAACGTTCGAACATATTGTCGCCGCATTACCGTTGCAGCGGGGTCTTCTGACATTCTGAAAACGTTGTTATTCCAACGATTGCGCTGATTGGCGATACGTGCATGGCAAACAACAGGGAAATTTTTTCTGCGACACGCCGACGGGCTACTCGGATTCTGATTTGTACTCGTCGTCAAAACTGAACAGGTCCTCGGCGGGTTCTAGTGATCGTTGCAACACCTGACCTACCGCAAGGAGGGTCAGGTGACCAGAAGCCACCGAAACGAAGACCGTGGCGGGGAACACCGTTGGACGTTCAACGGCGTCGAATATCCGACGAGGAAGCTGATGTGCGAGGCGAGACGCGCCGAGTACGTGCGCCTGCTGGACGAGGAAGGCATGAACTTCACCCAGGCCGCGCACGCGGTCGGCGTCTCGAAACGCACCGGCAAGGCGTGGCGCAACGGCAGGACGCGCGCCACGGGAAGGAACGAGAAACCCCTGGTGGACTGGTATCGTTCCACCATGGACAAACCCAAGACCCTCCATCCGCGCTACCTGAGCCAGGAGGAGCGCATCCAGATCGCGGACCGTCTGCGTCTGGGCGATTCGATCCGCGCCATCGCCCGCCTGCTGGGCCGCGACCCCGGCACGGTCAGCCGCGAGGTCGAGCGCAACAGGAATCCCGAGTCCGGCGGTTACGAGCCTTACCGCGCCCAGCAGAAGGCCGCGGACCGGCTCAAACGCCCCAAACCGCGCAAGGCGGCCGAGGGCACGCGACTGTGGGACGAGATCGCCGCCGGGTTGCGCAGGCATTGGAGCCCGGAGCAGATAGCCAACCGGCTGAGGCTGGACTTCCCGGATAATGGGGATATGCACGCGAGCGTCGAGACGATCTACCAGGCCATCTACCTGCAGGCCAGGGGCGAACTCAAGCAGGAGCTGAAACGCGCCATGAGGCAGGGGCGAACCGCCCGCAGACCCCAAGGCGGCCAAGGCCGCAAACCCCGTTTCCGCGAACCCATGGCCATGATCTCGGAGCGACCCCCGGAGATCGAGGACCGGGCGGTCCCGGGCCACTGGGAGGGCGATCTCATCACCGGCAGCCGCAACAAAAGCGCCATCGGCACGCTCGTCGAGCGCACCACCAGGTTCACGATCCTGCTGCACCTGCCCGACGGGCACGACGCCGAACACGTCCAGCAGGCCATCATCGACAAGATGCAGCACCTGCCCAAACTCCTGCGCAACAGCCTGACCTGGGACCAGGGAGCGGAACTCGCCCTGCACAAACGGATCGGCGCCTCGCTGGACATGGCCGTCTACTTCTGCGACCCGCACTCCCCGTGGCAGCGCGGCACCAACGAGAACACCAACGGGCTCCTGCGCCAGTACTTCCCCAAAGGCACCGACCTATCCGTCTACCCGGAGGACTACCTCGACGCGGTCGCCGAGGAACTCAACGACCGGCCACGCAAAACCCTCGGGTTCATGAAACCAAGCGAGAAGATCATCGAACTGCTCGACGCCGCGTGATAACCTCAACAACCGACAACGTGACCATGGAAGGCCGCTCAAACCTCAGGTGTTGCAACCACCACTAGAATC
>ERZ773239.289-NODE-289-length-59110-cov-9.462874_pt1 | contig 59110 bp, 55 predicted proteins | sample MGYA00580521_ERZ773239 | MGnify/ENA primary metagenome ERZ773239 (study PRJEB29015, sample SAMEA2737801) | human gut metagenome | biome: human gut; feature: human-associated habitat; material: faeces | place: China | collected 2012 ... | reverse complement strand
TAAATTCTTATTATATCTTAATTTATACATATATTTTTATATTATTTTAATATTTTTTCATAACAATAAAATGCCTTCTCTTTAGTTAAAAATTTTACTTCTCCAATAAATTTGTATCCAAGTTTTTTAAATAAAGAGTTCATTTTTGTATTTAATGAGTAAGTATCTGTTTTTATATATCTTATTCCTTCCTTTGATGCTAACTCCTCACAAAAACTCATTAACTTAGTAGCTATTCCAGCATTTCTAAATTTAGTATTAACAGCTATTCTATGTGCTACCATACATTTTTCATTTAATGACCAGTTTAAATTTTCATACTCTGCTGCTTGATTACAATCAATACATATAAAACCTTTTATATTGTTGTCTTCTTCATACACATATAAGCTATCATTTTTTATATCATTTATAAACGTTTCACTATTAGGATAATTCTCATCCCATTGATTATTCCCATAGGATTTCATTTCTTTTACAGTTTCATTTATTATAGTCATTATAGTACCTACGTCACTTATTTTAGCTTTTCTAATCATTAGATTCCCCCCTTTATATCTCTTACTTTTTATTATAATATCATAAATCTTACTATTTTCTAATTTATATGATTAACTCATATTCATTTATAAAAATCATTATTTAGTATAGTATTTTAAAATAGTTTATAATTTCTTTATATATAAAAGTCCCTACATAAATATATCTTTATATAAGGACTTTTGTATAATTTCAAAACCTTTTATCTTATGAAATTTATCCATTTATATCTTTTGCTTTATATGTTTTATAACAATGAGCAAATTCTCTAGTATTAAAAATATATTTTCCACCTAGTTGTGTATAGTATGCACCTGTAGAATCATATATCTCTTTTATTTTTTGTGTTAAATTTTTATGATAATATCTAAGTTCTTTAAATTCTTTTTTGAGCCTTTCACTTGTAAGCCATAATCTATTAGAACTTATATCAGTTAATTTTATATTTTCAAAGTTTAAATTATTTTTATTTGCATATATATATATTTCAGCTAATATTTCCTGTAAGTTTTCATTTGTAAGGTCATGCTTTAGCTTTTTATATATAATACTTCCCATACCATCAATACCTTTTTCGTTAAGCTTTTCTTGATTAATAAGCGCATTTAGTGGTTGTCTTTTTATATATACATAATAAGTATCTTCTAGTATATAACTTCCTCTTAAATACTTAGCCGGTCTATATATAACAAGTATAGGACTATACATTCCACCCTTTTCATCTTCATTAAAATCTTCTATATCCTCTAGGTATTTTAGTTTCCCTTCTATGTTTAAGCTTCCATATCTAGATTTTTGTCTTAATGAATACATATTTTCATCTTTTATACAATTTATTATCTCATCTATATATTCTTTATTAACTATAAAGTCTTCGTTATATGAATTATTTACATATTCATTTTTAATTTCTTCTTTTGCTAAATTTATCTCATTTATATTTACACCTAAGTGTATGTTTAAATTTTTAAACTTTTCTTCTAAAGAATGTATATCTACATCTATATAATTTATAAATTTATCTAAATTTTCTTCAGATTTTATATTAAGTAATAAATCTCCAATATTCTTTTGAGTTATTGAGCTATCTTTTTCAAATAAATATTTAATTATATATTCTTTAAGCTTCTCTACATTCTTATAAATTCTTATATATTCTTTTAATAAAATATTATCTTCATCGATATTATTTATCATATTACTTGGTATATTTATATATATGTCATCTTCTTTTGTATATAATCTCATTTATGTCTCTCCTTACTATATAACTAATTTATATTATACATATGAGGTAAGAAATAATCTATAATAATCGTATTATTTGTATTATTTTGATTTATAATTGTATATAATATAATACTATACTTTAATAATTAAAGGAGTAGTTATATGATAGAAGACTTAAAGCATAAATTTGAAAACTATAAACCGTATATAAATGGATATAAAAATATGAAAAGAGCTTCAGTTTTAATTCCCATAGTAAAGAAAGATAATATGCATTATATATTATTTCAGGTAAGGTCTAAAAATTTAAAAAACCAACCAAATGAAATATCTTTTCCTGGAGGAAAAATAGAAAATAATGAAAGTCCTCTTGATGCCGCTATAAGAGAAACTTGCGAAGAACTTGGAACAAATGTTAAAAATGTAAATATTATATCTCCAATAGATTTACTTATAACACCTGGTAATATGATAATTCACCCTTTTGTGGGATATATAAATAATATAGATAGCCTTAATATAAATAAAGATGAGGTTGACCATATTTTTTTAGTTCCAGTATCCTACTTATTAAACCATAAGCCTTCTCTTTATAATAATGAAGTTAAAGTTATTCCAAATGATAATTTCCCTTATGATATTATTCCAAATAAAAAGGATTACAAATTTGCTACTAGTAATTATAGAGTTTTATTTTATAAATATGAAAATTATGTAATTTGGGGTATAACAGCTAAAATATTAGAAAATTTCCTAGAGTTTTTAGAAGTATAAAATTCACTTGATTCATATCGTCAACGACTTCATCCATTGCTAAAAAAATGTGCCTTAAATATTTAAGGCACATTTTCTATAATTACTTAACTAATTCTCCTTGTAATGAGAAAGTTTTTGGTGATGTTATTTTTACATTAACTAACTTACCAACTATATCTTCACTTCCACCAGTAAAGTTTACTAGTTTATTTTGTCTAGTTCTACCTGTTAATACATTATCATCAGTTTTACTCTTTCCTTCAACTAAAACTTCAACAACTTTATCTTGGTAGCTTTCATTTATCTTAGCTATTTCTTCATTTACTACAGCTAACACTCTATTAAATCTTTCATGTTTTACATCTTCTGGTATTTGGTCTTCCATCTTTGCAGCTGGAGTTCCTTCTCTCTTTGAGTATATAAATGTAAATGCTGTATCGTATTTTACTTTTCTAACTACATCTATAGTATCTAGTAAATCCTCTTCAGTTTCACCTGGGAATCCTATCATAAGGTCAGTTGAAAATGCTATATCAGGAATTTCTTTCTTAGCTTTTTCTATTATTTCTAAGTAATGTTCTTTACTATAATGTCTATTCATTTTCTTAAGTAATCTTGTACTTCCACATTGTACTGGTAAGTGCATAAATTCACATACTTTATCACAATCTCTCATAGCATATATAACTTCATCAGATATATCTTTAGGGTGAGATGTCATAAATCTTATTCTCTCTAAACCTTCTATTTCATTTACTATTCTTAGAAGCTCAGCAAATGTTACAGGATTGTCTAAAGTCTTACCATATGAATCTACATTTTGACCAAGTAATGTTACTTCCTTAGTTCCATTTGCCACTAATTCTTTTATTTCATTAACTATATCTTCAACAGTTCTACTTCTTTCTCTACCTCTAGTGTACGGTACTATACAATAAGTACAGAAGTTATTGCATCCATACATTATATTTACAAATGCTTTAAGTTCAAATTTTCTACTACTTCTAAGACCTTCTACTACTTCTCCATCTACATCCCAAACATCTACTAACATACCTTCTGATTCCATTGATGAAGCTAATAATTCTGGGAATTTATAAAGGTTGTGTGTTCCAAATACTAAATCAACATGATTATATTTAGACTTTAGTTCTTTAACAACATGAGGCTGTTGCATCATACATCCACAAACAGCTATTTTTAAATCTGGATTTTTACGTTTATTAAACTTTAATTGACCTAAGTTTCCATAAACTTTAAGTTCTGCATTTTCTCTTACTGCACAAGTGTTATATATTATAAGGTCGCACTCTGCAGCAAGCATAGTTCTTTGGTAACCCATATCATCAAGCATTGCACATAACTTTTCTGAGTCATGTTCATTCATTTGGCATCCAAAAGTTTGTATCATATACTTTGGCTTTGTTTGATGTATTGCATAAAATCTTGAATTTTTTTCAGCTATTGCTTCTATAAATCTATCTTGTTCTTGTATTTTCTCTATAGGAACTTGTACTTGTTTTCTTTTGCTCATAATCGTAACCTCCTTACTACTAAGTAAGTCATATTATATCAAATTCTACCATTATTTTAAAGACATCATTTTATATTTGAGTATTTAACATTTAAATTTGGTTATATTAAGTTATATAATGTTTTTAGAGGTGATAAGGTGCTTGTTGTTTTTATTAGAAGTATAATACTATATATAGCCGTTTTAATAGCTTTAAGGGTTATGGGAAAAGGTGAAATAGCTGAAATGAATGCTTTTGACTTAGTAATAACATTACTTCTTTCAGAAGTTGCAGCTATTCCAATGCAAGATAATTCTATACCTATTATATATGGAATTTCATCAATTACTGCACTTGTATTTATAGAAATTTTAATTTCTTATATAGCTTTAAAAAGTAGAACTGTTAGTAAGATTTTATCTGGTAGCCCTACTGTACTTATAAATAAAAGTAAACTAAATTACAAACAATTGAAAAAAGAACGTATATCTATTGAGGAGTTGCTTGAGTCATTACGTTCTCAAGGATATTTCAACCTTAAAGATGTTCAATATGCACTACTTGAAACTGATGGAAATCTAAGTATTGTTCCATCACCATCTTATGATTCTAGTAAAGCAACTGATTTTAAACATTTACCTATTCCAGTTATAATAGATGGCAAAGTTATAAAAGATAATTTAAATGAATTAAATAAGGATGAAAAATGGATTTTAAAAACTTTAAAATCTAAAAATATAAAAAAGGTTAAAGATGTCTTAATTTTTATGATAGATGAAAATGATGATATCTTTATACAAAGAAAAAAAGAATAAATGAGGTGATATAATATGAAACGAATTATTGGCGTTTTAATATGGACTTTATTATTTATATCTTTAGGTATTTATTCTGAAAATAAAATATATGATTTTACTAATAAATTTAAATCTGAAATTGAACTTATTCAAAAAAATATTGAAGATGATAATCTTGAAAAAGTTTCTAATGATATAAAAAAATGGTCTAAATCCTGGCATAAAGAAAAAGAAATTTGGTATAAAATAGTTAATCATGAGTACTTTGATGATATATGTTTATCTCTTAATATTATTGAACAAAGTATAAAATACGATGATAAGTTAAATGCATTAGAACAAGTTGAGACTATAAAGATGCTCTTAAATAATATTTTAGAATCAGAAAAATGTGATTTAAACCATATATTCTAATAAAAAATAGGCTTTAAAAGCCTATTTTTTAATAACTCACTTTATATAAATATAGTCCTTTAGCTGGGGCAGTATCTGCAGCTTTGGTTCTATCTTTTTCTTCAAGCATTGTTTTAATATCTTCAGGTGCTATTTTTTTATGTCCAACATCTATTAAAGCACCAGTCATTATTCTTACCATATTATATAAAAATCCATTACCTTCAAAGTATATTTCTACTAAACCATTAGTTTCTGTTATATTTATAGAATATATGGTTCTTACATTTGATTTTTTCTTAGATTTAGATGATGCAAAACTAGTAAAATCATGCTCTCCTATAAAATATTCACTTGCCTCTTTCATTAATTCTATGTCTAACTTCTTAGGTATATGAGTAGTATACTTTCTTAAGAATGGATCATGAAATTTATTATTGTATATTTTATATAAGTATACTTTTGATTTTGCATTGTATCTACTATGAAATCTTCCATCTACTTCTTCTAAGCTAGTTATTACTATATCTTCTGGTAAATACTCATATAAATATGTTTTCATTTTATCTACAGATAAATTAGAAGCTGTTTTAAAATTAGCAACTTGTCCATATGCATGAACTCCCATATCTGTTCTTCCAGATCCAATTATCTCTATACTTTCATTAGCCATTTTGCTTAAGACATCTTCTATCTTACCTTGTATTGTCATATCATTGTCTTTTAGCCTCTGAAACCCTTTATACCTTGAGCCATCATATCTTATAGTCATCTTTATGTTTCTCATATTGTTCCTCTTTCTATTTTCAGCTTATATAGATTTTATAAGTGTATTTTTTATTTTTACAGTTATAGAAGTTCCTACTCCTTTTTTACTGTTAAGTATCATCTTACCTCCATGAAGTTTTACTATTTCATTACTTATAGCAAGTCCCAAACCACTACCTGCTTTATTGTAATCTTCTTGGAAGAATTTATCTAAGACTTTTTCTAAATTTTCTTTTTCTATACCAGCTCCATTATCTACTACCTTCATAGTTGTGTACTCTTCATCTTGAGATACTATAATATTTATAAATCCACCTTCGTCAGTAAATTTTATAGAGTTCTGAATTAAATTTATTAATACCTGTCTAAGTCTATCCTTATCCCCTTGGATTAAATCAATATTTTCAGTTTTAAACTCTACATTTAAGCTTATATCCTTCTCGCTCGATTTTACCTTAAGCTGATTCACAACGCCTATTGCTAGCCTTTTTATATCTACAGTATCTATTTTTAACTTTATTCTATCAGATGCTAGTCTTGAAAAATCAAGTAACTCTTCAACTAGCTTTATAAGTCTTTCAGTTTCATCTTGAATTATTCCAAGCCCTAAGTCAAGTTCATCTCTTGTTATACCTTCATATCCTAAAGTTTCACTCCATCCCTTTATTGATGTAAGTGGCGTTCTAAGTTCATGAGATATTGATGATATGAACTCTTCTTTTAATTTTTCACTTTTATCTATTTCAGCGGCCATATGTACAAATGTTTTGGCCAAATCTCCTATCTCATCATCTGATATACTAGTGTCTTTTAATTTTATACTAAAGTTACCATGTGCTAACTCATTTGCAAATTCTTTTAGTTCTATAAGTGGCTGAATTATAGTTTCTGCAAATCTTAGACTTAAAGATATAGCTATTATTAATATAAATATCCCTGCAAGTATTAATCCAAGTGCCAACTTAAATATAGTAGCATCTATCTCTGTTAATGACACAGTGTATCTTATTGCACCTTCTATTACATTATTTATCTTTATTGGTACAGATACACTCATTACATGTTCATTAGTAGATTCTATCTTATGAGTTATTGGATATAAATCCTTTCCACCCATTAATGCCTTATCTACATCTTCAGCTTCTATTTTCTCATGTTTTTTTATTCCATACTGATCAATTATAATATACTTATCTTTATTTATTACCTGTGTTGCATACTTTGAACTTCCTACAACTCTTTGTTTATCTAGTATATTACTTACTTTTTCATCAAAAGTAGTATTCTCTATGTTATTTATACTTGTATTATATACAGAGTTTGTATATTCAACTTGATTTTTTAAATTTTGTCTTACAGAGTCATAATAATAATTCTGAACATAAAATATAAATAATCCTTCAAATAAAGTAACTGTTGTTATAATTATTATAAAATAATTTTTAATTACTCTTTTTCTTAACCCTTCAAAATGTAGCACTATTGTTCTTCCTTTCTAAAACAATATCCATATCCCCAAACAGTTTGTATATATTTAGGTTTTGATGGGTCATCCTCTATTTTATTTCTTATTCTTCTTATATTTACATCTACTATTTTAAAATCATAAAGATAGTTACTTCCCCAAACTTCTTCAAGTATTTGATCTCTACTTAAAGATTTCTTTGCATTAGTTATTAAATATTTTACTATTGAAAACTCCGTTGGTGTAAGTTCTATTTCTTTACCATCTTTAAATAGCTTTCTTTTATCTAAGTTAAGAGTAAAAGGTAGCGATATTATTTCATTATTGTTTATAGTATCATCTTTTTTGATTCTTCTAAGTAACGCACTTATTCTAAATAATAACTCCTTTATACTAAATGGCTTTACCATATAGTCATCGGCACCAGATATAAATCCTTCTATTTTATCTTCTTCTTGTGCTTTAGCCGTAAGCATTATAATTCCAACTTGGTCAAAATTTTGTCTTATATATTTACAAACTTCTATTCCACTCATATCAGGTAACATTACATCTAAAAGTGCTAAAGATATATTTTTTTCATTTTTTATCTTATCTATAGCTTCTTGTCCACATCCAGCTTCTATTACCTCATATCCTTCTCTTTTTAAATTTATACTTACAAAACTTCTTATTCCTATTTCATCTTCTAATATTAATATTTTTTCCTTCATACAAATCCTCCCAAACAAATATTAATAAATTAATGAAAAATACTCCATTAATGCTTCTGTAGTTATATTTAAAGCTTTTAACAATTCTTCATTATTTTTTTGTAATATAAATGTATTATCATAATTTTCAGCAAGTATCATAGATGATTTATTAGTTATATTTTTTCCTTCATCTGCAACAGGCTTAGGAGATACAATTATAGTAAAAATATTTTTAGGTTCATTTTCTACTGAATCATGATAGTAGAACTTAAATAAAGTATTTTCACCTTGATACTCTTGTTCACTATATATTTTATTTACCAAGTTATTTGGTATATCTAATTTAAAATTATATTTATAATTATAATATATTCTACTATTAAATACCAATCTAGCATCTTCATTATACTTTCCATTCCATCTATACCAACTTACTGTAGATGATGATTGTAATGTATATATACTACTACTTCCTGCTACTATTGGTATTTCAAGAACTTTGTCTTTATTTATATCTTCAACTGCTATATAGTATGGTTTCATTAAATTTTTATCATCATCTTTAAATACCTTTTCTAACTTTTTATCCTTAGTATATAATATTTGAGTTCTATAATTATTATCTTTTAGATTTGGAATATCTAGTACAATTCCATTTTTATTAGTATCTACTTGTCCATATGTTATATATAGGTTATTAAGATTTTTAACATTTTCATGCTCTATATAATCTAATAATTTAATTTTACCATCAAAGTTTAATAAACTTGAATAAACTTTATTTGTTTTAGGATTATAGTTTAAAACCAATATATCTAAAATATCATCATTATCGATATATTCTATCTTAATTTTCATATCAGTAATATTATCTTTGTCTTTTATCCAATATGGGTTTAAAGTATCTACTTTACTTAACTCATTATCTTCAAACTTATATATGTACATATTAGTTTTATCTTGTTTTTTTATAAGAAGAATTATTTCTAAATGGTTATCTTTATCTAAGTCATAAAAATTCGCATATTCTATTGTCTCCCCACCTTCTAATACGTTTCCTTCTTCTTGATATTCTCCATTTTTATCCTTCTTAAGTACCATAAATCCTACTTCAGTTTTATTTTCATTTACATCTTCTTTTTTTTCAAAAACTACTAACTCTTTTTCTCCATCTTTATTTAGGTCAACCTCATTTATTTTTGCAACTTCACTTGAGTTTCGTGGAAGCAATAACGAAGAATTTAGAGATGGTAAAATCTTCTCTATTTGTTTATATAATTTCAAACTTGCTTCACTATAAACTGGTTTTTCCTTTATAAGTTGTTCTGGTGACTCAGAGTTTAAGCTACATCCACTTAATGTAATCATTAACAAAGCTGATAAAGCAGTTAACTTAAATAACTTCATCCAAAACCTCCCTATTTATTTATTTTTCAAAATACGCTTTAAAACTTTCTATCCTTTCTTTTTCTTCTTTTATCCTATCTTCATCTAAATTTCCTCTTCCAAGCCTATCACATAAAGATAGTAATGCTACCTCTTTATATTCTACATCATTTATCATATCTTGTGGTTGAAAAAATGGAAGATTTTTATCATAAAATAATGGTTGCATATGCCATCTTACTAACTTAGATACCTTTTGTTTAAATTCTTCATCATCAGTCAGTTCATTTAGAATATTCATTGCTATATCTTTACCTTCTGTATCATGGTTATATGAAGTTATTCTATTTTTTCTAACTCTTGTAGTAGTTAACTTTCCTATGTCATGTAAAAGTGCTGCCCACATAAATACTTTTTCATCATTTGAATATTTTTTATATTCACTTGCTAAATCTACTACTAAAAGCACGTGCTTTAAAACACTTCCTTCTGGATGATATTTTGGATTTTGTTCTATATTGTTTAGCTTTTTTATTTTATTAAATGGCTCTTTATCTAAATATCCCTCTATTATTAGACGTTCTAAATCCTCAGATGGTTTCAAACTTTTTAATAAAATTTCATTTATTTTTTCAAATAGCTCTTTATTGTTCATAAAATCACCCTTTTAAATATTAAAATTTGCTTCCCTTGAGCAACATGTGAGAAATCATTTCAGATACATTCACTGCTCAAAAATAAATAAGCTTAGTATAAATACTAAGCTTTTATATTTTAACACTATTTATATAGATTTATTATTATTTTTTAGGAAACTTATCCTCTGACCAAACAATATTTTCAAATTTACTTTGTACTTCTTTTATCTCTGAAGCTTTTTGTTGAGATTCTTCTATATTATTATTTTCTTCAGTAGTTTCATCTCCTCTAAATGTTATTATATCTTTACTATCGTCTTCTTTAACTTCTATTTCAGCTTCAGGTTCTACTTCTTCTAAACTTCTTACTTCATCTTCTATCTCTTCTTTATGAGTATGTGGTCCTTTTCTTTTTTTAGGATTTATTACCTTTTGATTTGAACTTTTATTTTTTTCTTGTGGAGAGCTTATAGCTTCTTTATCATCATTTTGTGACTTTTTCAATTTACCATGAGCTTTTTTACTACTTTTCCCTAATCCATTTTTATGATGAGCTTGTTTTCCATAACCAGGTTTACCTTGACTTTCTTCACTTTGGCTGGATTTATTATGTCCATGTTGTTCTTTATTATTATGTTCAGTTTTACTATTTTTTAAGTTTTCATTACTTTGAGTTTCTTGATTATTATTTGATGACTTTTTATGGTTAGGTCTTTTTTTAGGTCTAGGTGACTTTTTAGTTTTATTAGTTTCTGCCATATTCTCTTGTGATTGCTGTTTGTTAGTCTGAACATCTTCTACTACATCTGAAGTTTCTTGATCTTGATTTTGATGATTCGGATTATGATGTTGCTTTTTATTAGGTCTCTTTTTACCACCTAAAGCAAAATTTAATTTAAGCCCACCTTGTTTTTTTTGATTAGATTCATTATCTAACCCAAACTCTTTTTTATTTTCCTCTGGTACTAAGTCATTTAATATTATCTCATTGTAATCTTCTTCATATTTTAATTTTTCTTGTGTATTTTTTTCTATTTTTTTTGAGTGCTTATTTTTTACATTTCTATTACGACTTCTACTACTTAGTCTTAACATAATTACACCCCCTTAAAATACTCTTTATGTTATATATATTATCTTAAGGGGGAAATTATTAATTATTTTTTAGGTGGACGTGGTCCTATATATTGATACAAGTTAGTTTTAAGCATTCCATTGTATAGCTTTCTTCTTTTATCTGCTTCTTGCCCAAATTCTTTTTCAAAGTCCTCATATGAAGTTATTAAATAGTATGACCAATTCTTTAATTTTCTAAATGTATATCCTAAGTGTTTATATAAACTTTGTACACTTTCTTTATCTTCTAATCTTTCTCCATATGGAGGATTTGTAACTATAAATCCATATTCTTCGTCACTTGTAAAATCTATAGCATTTCCTAATTTAAACTCTATATATTCATCTACTCCTGCTATTTCAGCATTTTCTTTTGCAATTTCTAATGCTTCTTCATCTATATCATATCCATATATTTTAAATTCCACATCGTTATCTATTTTATCAAAAGCATCTTTTCTAGTATCCCACCAGATTTTTTTATCTAATGTTCTCCATTTTTCTGATATAAACTCACGATTAAGACCAGGTGCCATATTTATACCCATCATGGCAGCTTCTATAAGCATAGTTCCAGATCCACACATTGGATCTACTAATATTCTTCCTGGTTTCCATGGTACTAAACTCATTATCCCTGCAGCTAATGTTTCTCTTATTGGTGCTTTATTTGCTTTTTCTCTATATCCTCTTTTATGAAGTGCATCTCCAGTTGTATCTATTGATATAGTAACTTTATCCTTATGTAAGAATACATATATTGGATACTTTTCTTTGTCTTCCTTTAACATTCCACTTTCCATGTAACTTTTCTTAAGGCTATCTACTATAGCTTTTTTTACTATAGCCTGTATATCTGTTGTAGAATATAGTTTTGATTTTATAGATGATGCTTTTGAAACTGGAAATTGTGCTCCATATGGAATATATCTTGACCAATTTATTCTTTTAGTATTTTCAAATAATTCATCAAATGTTTTTGCTTCAAATTCTGCTACCTTAAGATGAACTCTTTCTGCACATCTTAACCACATGTTAGCTTTAGCTATTCCATCTTCACCAGTTTTATATGTAATTCTTCCATCTTCTGTTTTTATTATTTCAAATCCTAAATCCTTTATCTCTCTTGCTAGCATTTTTTCCATACCAAAAAAGCAAGGCGATATTAATGTATAACTTTTCTTCATGTCATCCTCCTAAATGTACTACTTATTCATGCTTCCCATTTCATATCCTGCCATATCTAGGGTAACATATTTAAATCCTATTTCTTTTAGTTTTTTATTAGTTTTATTTAATAAATCTTCATTGAAAAATTTATGTATTTCATCCTTACCAACTTCTATTCTTGCAATATCATTGTGTGCTCTTACTCTAAATTGTTTAAATCCTACACTTATTAAGTATTCTTCACTTTTTTCTATTTTTTTAAGCAATTCTTTAGTTATTTTTGTACCATATGGTATTCTAGTTGCAAGACATGCAAAAGCAGGCTTATTATGAGTATTAAGTTCCATATCTTTTGAAAGTTGTCTTATATCATCTTTTGTTAATCCACACTCTTTAAGAGGACTTATTATATTTAGTTCTTCAATTGCTTTAAGACCTGGCCTAAAATCACTTAAATCATCTAAATTAGTCCCATCTAATACATACTTTATATTATGTTTAGCTGCAATCTCTTTTACGACTTTAAATACTTCTTTTTTACAGTGATAACATCTATCACTATTATTTTCTATAAACTTTTCATCTTTAAAATTATCAACATTAACAACTATATGATTAACACCAAATTCCTTGGCATAATTTTTAGATTCCTCTATTTCTCTATCTGAATGCATCATAGCATGAAGGGTTACTGCAATAACTTTATCTTTTAAAGTATCTTTTGCTACCTTAAGTAAAAAGTTACTATCTACACCTCCTGAATAAGCTATTGCTACATTTTCTAATTCTAATAGCCTTTTTCTTAGGTTATCTAATTTTATATTAACTTCCATAAGATTCCCTCCAAGGTATAATAAGTTAATTATATAAAATGTATTAATATAAATCAAATTTAATTTATACTAATGATTTAAGTTTGAACTTTATTGGTATTTATTATATTATAAAATTATCATATATAGGGGGTAGGATATGAAAATTACTTATGATATTTTACAAAATTTACTTAAATGCAATAAGGGAATGAAATTAGTATTTAGAGATAATTCAAATATACTAGATGTGTATTTATTTAGTGATATTATATTAAGCTTAAATCTTAATATTAATAATATAGACGATAATGCTGAATTTATCTATAATTCTATTACTAGGTTAGATAATGTTACAATATATATACCAAAAATATATCAAAAATAATCTATTGTGATAATTATTTTGTTAAGTATATTGAAATTACTACATAAATTTTTTAACTATAAAAATGTAGTTTGTTAAAAACTAGTATTTTAAATAATAATATTTGAATATCACAACAAGTTAAATTATTAATACATAAAGGGCTATATTTAATAGCCCTTAATTTACTTAATATTTATTCTATTTTTATTCTTTATTATATATGACTATAAAAGAATCTTCTATACCTAATTCTTTTAACTGCTCTAATCTTTCTTCTGCATAAACTCTATTATTAAATGAACCACATACAACTCTATAAAAAGTATTTTCATCTATAACCGGTATATCTTCAGTATTATCATTATCTTCTATAAATTTATACTCTACTCCTAGATACTTACATATTCCTTTTGCTATAGCCTCTGCTAACTCATCTTGTTTTTGAAGTAATATTTTTGAGTCTTCAATATTATCTATGAATGCTAGTTCTATAAGACAAGCTCTCATATTTGTATATTTTATTACATAAAAGTTAGCTGTCTTAGTACCTCTATTTTTAGTATAACATTTAGTTTTCAATACTTCTTCATGAATGTTAGCTGCTAAATCATTTGTACTTGTAGTGTATGAGTAGGTTTCTACTCCACTTGCATCTCCATTAAAAGCATTACAGTGTATAGATATAAAACAATCAGCTTTCCAAGAGTTTGCAGCAGATGTTCTATCCTTCAACGATAATGTTTTATCATCAGTTCTGCTTAACTTTATTTCTAAACCTTGTTTTTTAAGAAAATCATAAACCTTTTTTGCTACAGATAACGTAATATCTTTTTCTAATAAATTATTTATACCTACTGCACCACTATCGTTTCCTCCATGACCTGGATCTATAAAAACTTTCTTTGCCAAAATATAATTCTCCTTCTTATATAAAATTTCCATTAAAAATATAATGGTGTTATATAATATGAAAAAAATACGACTTTTGACATTTGTTTCACTTCATATTATTTAAATAAAATATTATATATATTGAAGCATCACTAATCTTTTATTTCTTTGTTTTAATATAGCTTTAATAGGCTAAAATGCTTTTATGAGTGCTTACTTGATAGGAATTTTACTTTTATTTAACACAAAAAGTGTGTACCTTCATTTGAATAATCTAATTTGATTATCTAAATGAAGAATACACACTTTACTTTATAGTCAACATCCTTATAAAAGAATGTATTTTAAATCTATATTACTTTGTAAAATGTCTTTCTAATAATCCTAAGAATGCTTTACCGTGTCTAGCTTCATCTTTACACATTTCATGAACTGTATCATGTATAGCATCTAATCCTAGTTCTTTAGCTCTCTTAGCTATTTTTAATTTTCCTTCAGTTGCTCCGTATTCAGCTTCAACTCTTGCTTTTAAGTTAGCTTGAGTATCTGCAACAACAACTTCTCCTAATAATTCAGCAAATTTAGCAGCATGTTCTGCTTCTTCAAATGCTATTCTCTTGTAAGCTTCTGCAACTTCTGGGTATCCTTCTCTATCAGCTTGACGGCTCATAGCTAAGTACATCCCTACTTCTGTACATTCACCAACAAAGTTAGCTCTTAATCCTTCTAATATTTCTTCATCTACACCAGCAGCTACACCTATTCTGTGTTCGTCAGCCCACTTCATTTCACCTTTCATTTCTTCGAACTTGTCAGCTCCTACTTTACATACTGGACATAATTCTGGAGCAGTTTCTCCCTCATGTATATATCCACATACTACACATACGAATTTTTTCATAATATTTTCCCTCCTAATATATAATCATCAATGTAATTTTCATTACTTAAGATATATTTTATATATACCCTTTAAAATATATCTTAAACAATAAATATCAAATAAAAAACATTTATAAACATATTTTAGCATATTTTCCATTTTTTTATCAACGCTTTATTTTTACTTCTTTTGTTAATTTTACATTTATAATCCTTATTTAATCTGTTGTGCTAATTATACTAACACAACAAGTTAATTAATAAAAAAGATGATTCTTTAGATAAAGAATCATCTTTTTTATTATATACTAAGTCCACTTCTAAATTGGCTATTATAAAGATTTGCATAAAAACCTTCAGCTTCTAAAAGCTCATCATGAGTTCCTTTTTCAATTATTTCTCCATCTTTTACTGCTAAAATAACATCTGCATTTCTTATAGTACTTAATCTATGAGCAATTATAAATGTAGTTTTACCCTCCATTAAATTAACCATAGCATTTTGTATGTGTACCTCTGTTCTAGTATCTATAGATGAAGTAGCCTCATCAAGTATAAGTATTGATGATTTAGAAAGTATAGCTCTAGCTATAGCTAATAACTGTCTTTGACCTTGTGATAAGTTGCTTCCATTATCGCTAAGTACAGTATCATAACCATCTTCAAGTTGCATAATAAAATGATGTGCATTTGCAAGTTTTGCTGCCTTTATTATTTCTTCATCAGTTGCATTTAAATTACCATATCTTAAGTTCTCTCTTATACTTACTGAGAATAGATAAGTATCTTGTAATACTACTGCAACTGATTTTCTTAAGCTTTCCATAGTTATATTATCTATATCTACACCATCTATAGTTATAGTTCCGCTATCTATATGATAAAACTTGTTTAGTAAATTTATTATAGTAGTTTTACCAGAACCTGTAGGACCTACTATTGCTATAGTTTGACCTTTGTGTGCAGTTAAACTTATTTGATTTAAAACTTTCTTATTTTTACTATAAGAGAAATCAACATTTTCTAACTTAACTTCACCATCTAAGTTTTCTACATCTATGGCACCTTGTTTATCTGTTTCTGATTCTTCATCCATTACTTCAAATACTCTTTCTGCTCCTGCTAATGCCCCTTGTAGACTATTTGATATATTAAGTATTTGATTTATAGGTTGGTTAAAGTTTCTCATATATAATATTATTGAGAATATTACCCCAACAGTTATATCCATACCTTTTAAAAGGAATACTCCACCACAAATAGCTAATATTAAATATGTTAAGTTGTTTATAAAGTTATTTATAGGACCCATACATCCTGATATAGCTTCTGCTAATATTGAGTTTTTAGTTATCTTTTTATTTATCTCACTAAATTCTTTTTTTACTTTTTCTTCTTGAGAAAATAGTAAAACAGCTTTTTGCCCTGATACCATTTCTTCTATATACCCGTTAAGTTCACCTAATCCACTTTGCTTTTTAACGAAAAATGGTTGAGTATATTTTATTAAGGCTTTAGTTGCAAATATTGTAATAGGTGTTGTAATTAAACCTATTATAGTCAATGTTTTATTTAACATAAGCATTGCTATAAGCATACCTACTATATTTATAACCCCTGATATTAATTGAGTTATACTTTGTGACATAGTTATATTTATATTGTCTATGTCATTTGTAAGTCTACTCATTAAATCCCCACTTGAGTGAGTATCAAAATATTTTAATGGTAGGTGTTGCATTTTTTCATATAAATCTTTTCTTATTTCTGCTGAAGTTTTTTGAGCTATACTTACCATTAATCTATTTTGTATAAATGTAGACAATGTTGCTACTAGATACATAAATACAAGTACTATACATATTCTAAATAAACCACTTATATCTCCTACTGATATATATTTATCTACTATATCTCCATTTAATTTTGTACCCATTATACTTACTAATGTTGTTATTACACAAAATACAAATATAAGCATAAGAGATAATCTTTTATTTCCTATATATTTTAATATTCTAAAAGTTGTTTCTTTAGGATTGTTTAATTTTTCATTACTCTTTTCAAAATTTATTCCTGGTCCTTTTCCTATCCTTGGTTGTGGTACTGATTTAGCCGACACTCTCAAGCACCTCCTCACCTAATTGTGATACAGCTATACTTCTGTATATTTCACTAGTTTTTAATAATTCTTTATGTGTTCCTATATTGGCTATTTTTCCATCATCCATTACTATTATCTTATCTGCATCCATAACACCTGATATTCTTTGTGCAATTACTATAACAGTAGAATCTTTCATAGTTTCTTTTATAGAGTTTTGAAGTTTTGCTTCTGTAGCCATATCTAATGCACTTGATGAATCATCCATTATAAATATTTTTGGATTTCTTATTAAAGTTCTAGCAATTGAAAGACGCTGTTTTTGTCCTCCTGATAAGTTTTTAGCTCTTTGTTCTACTTCACTACCAAATTTATCTTCTTTATTATTAATAAATTCATAAGCTTGAGCATTAACTGCACTATCAACTATCATATCTTTAGATGCATTTTCATTACCAAATCTTATATTACTTTCAATAGTTCCACTAAATAGTATATTTTCTTGAAGTACTATTCCTATATTTTCTCTAAGTTGAGTTAAAGATATATCTTTTATATTAGTTTTACCTATTAAAATTTCACCTGAACTTACATCATATAGTCTTGGTATTAAATTTACAAATGAACTTTTTCCACAACCAGTTGATCCTATAATTCCTATAGTCTCTCCTTGTTTAGCAGTAAAAGATATATTTTCTAATACATTTTCACTATGTTCATTGTATCTAAATGATACATTTTTAAATTCAATATCAAAATTTTCTATTGTCTTATTATTTTCTTTGTCTTTTATACTAGTTTCAGTTTCAAATACTTCATTTATTCTTGTAGCTGATGCTTTAGCTCTTGAGTAACCTATCATTATATTTATAACCATTACTACAGAACCCATTATTTGAAGTAAGTAATTAATAAATGCTACTATTTTACCTATTTCTAAATCTCCTGCATTTACCATATTACCACCAAACCATAATACAGAAACAACAGTTAAGTTCATTATTAATGTAGCCATAGGCCATAGTATTAAGTTCATATTCTGAGATTTTATACTAGTATTAGTTAATTCTTCGTTTGCTTCTATAAATCTACTTTTTTGAGTATTTTCTATTGCAAATGCCTTTATTACCTTAACCCCTAGTATACTTTCCCTCATTACAGTATTTACATTATCTATGTTTTGTTGAACCTTAGTGAATAATGGTAATGATTTTTTTAATATAAACAACACTGAAACTGTAATTATTGGTATCGCTATTAAAAATATAGTAGATAATTTAGGACTAAGTATATAAGCCATAATTATCCCGCCAATTGCAGTAAGAGGTGCTCTTACCATCATTCTAAGTGCCATATTCATCATCATTTGTACTTGTGTTATATCATTTGTAAGTCTTGTTATTAATGATGAAGTTTTAAGTTTATCTAACTCAACGAAAGATAATGTTTGGATTTTATCAAATAATCCTTGTCTTACCTCCTGCCCTAAATTCATAGATGCAACTGCTGCAAAATATGAACATGCAGATCCTGCTATTAAACCAACTACTGCTGCAATAACCATTTGTATACCTATATAAAGTACATAGTTTAAGTCTCCATTTGCCACACCTGTATCTATTATTTTAGATAATAATGTTGGCTGTAATAAGTCCATTGCAACTTCTAAACACATTGACAGTGGTGCAAGTATTGCACATATAATTGCCGATCCTTTTAAATACTTAAGCAACTTTATCAAAGTCAATCTCCTCCTTATATTTAATTTAAAATTGTTCTTTTTTCTTTTTTGCTAAGTTTTCATATAATCTATTTAAAGTATTTATAGTGTCAATTCTTTCTTTTTCTGAAAATCCATCAAAGCAAATTTCATCTAATTCTAAAAATACTTTTTCAACTTTTTTTTGGGCTTCTATTCCTTTTTCAGTTAAAAATACATTTAATATTCTTTTATCCTTTGGATTTCTTTCTCTATATATAAGTTCTTCTTTTTCCATAGATGATAGTATACTCGTAGCTGTAGCTGGCTCTATTTTACAACAAGATGCAATTTCTCTTTGGCTACAACCAGGATTGCTAATAATAAAGTCTAATAATCTTGGTTTTCCTTCTGTTAAATCTACTTTTTGAAATTCTCTTTTCGCCATTTTTCTATGAATTTTATTTAATCTTATTAAACTACCATGTAGTGTATTTGTTCTTATATCTTTTTTTAACATATTATACTCTCCATTTTAAATTAATTAGACCTCTAATCATTAGATGTCTAACTATTTATATAGTATCAAATATATAAGTTTATGTAAACGAAAATTATTATCCTTTATAATCTATTATTATTAAATACTTTTACAGTTTAAATTCTATAATTTACTCAAATATATTTTTATTATATTTAAACATTCTATAGAATTATATCTATTACCCACAAATTTCATATTTTAGAATATATTAATATATAAAAGTGCACCTTAAAATAATCTTATTAGTATCTAAAAAGTCTACTAAATCATTTCAAAATGCACTATATATTCTATATTTGCATATTTATAACTATTCCTCTATAACTTCTATATTAACTGGTTCTAAATTTAACTTCTTCCCTTTTAAGAAAGATAACTTTGTTTCAGACATTATAATAGAAGTAAATATTATCATACTTCCTATAATCATTCTACCCGTTACAACTTCATGTAATAATATTATAGAAAACAAAGTTCCAAATACTGCTTCTGTAGAAAGTATTATCGCTGTTTTTATTCCATCCACTCTTTTTTGGCATATTGTTTGAACTAAGAATGCTAAAGTTGTACTAAATACTCCAAGATATAAAGCTCCAATATATCCTTTAATATTTGCATTTAAACTACCTTCTCCAAGTAAAATTTGAACAATCAAAGAAAGTACAAAAGTTACTGTAAATTGAACTCCAGTTAATACTATTGGATCATGCTTTTTAGTAAACTCACCTGTAAAGAATATATGTAGTGCATATCCAAAAGCACATATTATAGTTAAAAAGTCTCCTATATTAATAGATAAATCTTTCTCTAAAGAAAGTATACCAATGCCTATTAATGTAAGTAAACTACTTATTACACCTATTCTATCTAATTTCCTTCTATATATAAAGAATCCTATAAATGGAACAATAACTACATTTACAGCTGTTAAAAATGCATTTTTAGACGGAGTAGTATATACAAGTCCTATTGTTTGAACTACAAAAGCTATAAATAAAAATGCTCCAAGTATCGCTCCACATTTAATAGCTTCTTTACTTATATTTTCTTTTATTCGCTTATAAAATATTAAATTTATAAAAATAGATGCTATTAAAAATCTAATTGTTATTAGTTGAAGTGGTGTTAATCCTCCATCTAAGGAAAGCTTTGTTCCTACAAACCCCATCCCCCATACAATTGCTGTTAAAAATAATCCTATTTCTCCAATATATTTTTTCACAAAGTTCCCCCCTTTAATAAAAAATTCTTCCTAAATACAGTGTATCAGATTTATCTTGACTAAAGTCCATCTAAATTAAAAATATACATCTTATTTTGAAATTTTTTGCATTAAATTATAAAGCATAATAAAATTTTTTATAGTTTTTATTTTAAAATAAAAGAGCACGCTTACTTATATTTAGCCAGCATGCTCTTTTTTGTTAAGTTAATTAATATAACTTACTTTTACTTTTTCAATTTTTTTATTACTAACTTTTACAACTTCTATATTAACATTCTCTACTTTTATTTCTACTTTTTCATTAGATTTTGGTATTTCTCCTAATTGGTTTATTATATAACCATTTAAAGTATTGTATTTACCTTCTTCTAATTCTAAATTAAAGGCTTCATTAAATTCATCAAGCTCTATACTACAGTCAACTATAAATATTCTTTCATTAATTTTTAGAATATTATTATTTTCTTTGTCATACTCATCTTCAATATCGCCAACAATTTCTTCTACTAAATCTTCCATTGTAACTATACCACAAAATCCACCATATTCATCAATAAGTATAGCCATGTGTATTTTATTGTTTTGTAAAATTTTAAATAATTCATTAGTTTTCTCACTTGTTGGAACAAAATATGGTTTATGCATTATTTCTTCTAAGTTAATATTCTCAAACCCTCTATCTTTTGCCTGTATAAGTATATCTCTAACATGAACTATTCCTATTATATTATCGATATTATCTTTATATACAGGTATTCTTGAATAGTTAGAGTTTAAAAGTTTATCTATATTTTCTTCAATATCATCATCTATGTTTATTGAAAAAGTATCTTTTCTAGAAGTCATAATATCTTTTGACTTTGTATCATTAAATTTAAAAATACTTTCTATCATATTTTTTTCATAAGTCTGTATTATTCCTTCTTCTTCGGATTTACATATTAAAGACTTTATATACTCTTCAGATACTTTACCATTTTCTTTTTTTAATATATTAGATTTAATAAATGTAATAATTTTAAAAAATGGTCTAAGTATTATTGATAGGATTGAAACTATTTTCTTTTGAATTGTTAGTAAAAATATTAATATTGGTTGATTTGAATGCCTATGCGAATCAGATTCCATACTAACTTTTTACCTCCTTTTTTATTACTAGATAATATGATATTATCATATTAAATGTGAGATTACAATTAATAATTTCTATTAAAATTCATTCTATTAATATATATTTTTATTGTATATTTCATAAAGTATATTATTTATTATTTAATATATTAAACAAGTTTATTTATATTATTATAAAAATTAAACTTTTAAAAATAATTATACATAGCATAATATTATTATATTTATAAAAGTAAATGAAGTTTATGTTTATAAACCTATGGTGAGACTAATAGTATTATAAAAAAGGTTAGCAAATGCTAACCTTTTTTATAATACACTTATTAATATTGCTCCTTTTGATGTATATGTACCCATAACTGCTCCTAGATCGGATATCATAACACTTTCAAAGTCATGATTTTTAAGCATCATTTCTTTTACTTTAAGAGCTTTATCTAAACAATTTGCATGTGCTATAGCTAATGACTTAACTTCTCCTTCTTTTATTGAATCACATACATTTTCAACTACTTTTTTCATTGAATTGTTATCCCCTCTAGCCTTATCACAAGGCTTAACTTCACCATTTCCTATTTTCACTATAACTTTGAAGTTTAAAGCATTTATAAGCTTACCAGCTAAAGCATTTATTCTTCCACCTTTTATAGCATTTTCTAAAGTTTCTAATGAACCATAAAATACTACATCTTTCTTTATAGATTCTATAATATTTACTATCTCATCTAAACTTTTTCCTTCTTCTGCTAATTGTGCTGCTTTAACTATTAAAAGTCCTTGACCTATAGAACCTGTTTCAGTATCTATAACTGTAACTTTTTTGTTTGGATATTCTTCCTCAAACATATTTTTAGCAAGAACTGCTGTTGAATATGTTCCTGATAACTTTGAAGCTAAAGTTATTACTAATATCTCATCTTCTTCCCCTTCATAGCTTCTCATAAATCTTTCTGGAGAAGGACAAGACGTTTTTGGAAGAACTGGTGAATTAGCCATCATTTTGTAAAATTCATCTTTTTCTATCTCCCCATCTGTATATATATCATCTCCAAAAGCTACATTAAGAGGTACTATTTCTATATTATATTTTTCAACTATATCTTTATTTAAATCACAAGAGCTATCTGTTACTATTCTAATCTTTTTCATATATCTCACTCCATTTAATATAATCATATCTTTTTCAGTCGGTCAGTTGACCGTTATTTATTTTTATTGTATACTCAATTTACGCTAAAGTCAATAATTAAATTGATTGTATTAATTATATGTATAGTTTATTTACTTTTAGTAGATTTTTAATATGAAAATATCCATTTTCTTATATTAAATATAATGTATATAATTAATTGACAATAATATTTACTATATTTATAATTTATTTAGTAAAATGCGAAATTCTAGGATGGTATTTGTATGAAACAAAATAATATGAAAGAAACAATTTTATCAGCAGCTACAGATTTGATAATAAAACAAGGGGTAAAGAATACTTCTTTAGCTGATATAGCTAAAGCATCAAATATAAGTAAAGGCACATTATATTATCATTATTCTTCAAAAAATGATTTAATATGCGCTATTGCAGACATGCATTTAGAAGTTATAACAAAAGCAGTACTAGATTGTGTTCATGGCATAGGAGCTGATGATTCTTCTGTTAATATGGTAAATCTAATAATGGAAAAAATATCTTCTATAGAAGGTAGAGGAAGAATACATATGTACCTTTTATGTGAAGCTATAACGGAAAATGATACTCTAAAGGAGTCAATTAAAGTTAAGTATTTTGAATGGAGAAACACTTTAAAACAAGAAATTTCCAAAACTGTTAAAGATGATAAGGATGCTGAAGCACTTTCATTTTTATTAGTATCTGTAGTGGATGGTCTTGTTGTTCAAGGTCTTTTAAAATCTGAAACTATTCCCTATGAAAATATTGCAAGCTTCTTATTAAAAAGTTGGCTATAATAATTTAATTAACTTTAGTGGTATACATATCACTAAATACTTACTAAAAAAGATGGTTAACTTAAACCATCTTTTTTACTTTCTCTAATTCTATATCCACTACTACTAAGTTATCTATATTAAAATAATATTCTATACTTTTATCAATTTGATTTATTTTACTCTTTATCTATAGTTTTTATAACCCTACATGGATTTCCAACTGCAATAGTATTATCAGGTATATCCTTAGTTACAACACTGCCTGAACCTATAACAACATTTTTACCTATTTTAACACCAGGATTTATTGTAGTTGCCCCACCTATCCAAGAACCATCTCCTATTTCTATATCTTTAGCAAATTCAAGACCTGACTTTCTTTGCGATGGTAATATAGGGTGAGCTGCTGTAAATATATTTACATTAGGACCTATTAATACATCATCACCTATAACTACCTTAGCACAATCAAGTACTGTTAAATTATAGTTTGCATAAGAATTTTCACCCCAGTGTATGTTATATCCATAATCGCATCTAAAAGGTGGCTCTATATAAAATTTTTCTCCAACTGATCCAAATAAACCTCTTAATAAGTTATCTCTTTTTTCTATTTCATTTGGCTTAAGCATATTATACTCATATAAAACTTCCTTAGCATGCTGTCTTTCATTAGTTAATTCTTCACCAAAAGCTAAATATAATTCACCCATTATCATTTTTTCTTTTTCTGTCATGATATTTATTCCCCTTATTATATCTATTTTAATTTATATATTATAGCTTCATAAGGTCTTAAGTTTATTTTCTCTATATTTTCGCTTGAATCCTTATAGTTACTTAATAAAATTTCATAACTTTCATACTTTATAGACTTATCTAATACGAATTCTTCATTTTTGTCATAGAAGTTAGCTACTACTAATATTTTTTCATCATTTAATTCTCTTATATATGAAAATATTGAGTTATGATCTTTATAGAATAATTTAAAATCACCATATACAACTACATCTTCATTCTTTCTTATTTTTATAAGTTTCTTATAATGATTAAATATTGAGTTTTCATCTTCTAAATTATTCTTAACATTTATATCTACATAATTTGGATTAACTTTTAACCATGGTTTTACTTTACTAAATCCACCATTTAAGCTATCGTCCCATTGCATAGGTGTTCTTGCGTTATCTCTTCCTTTAGCATATATAGATTTCATTATATCTTCTTCTTTATAACCTTCACTTATACGCTCTTTGTACATGTTTAAAAGTTCTATATCATTGTATTCATCAATACTATCAAATACTACATTAGTCATTCCTATTTCTTCACCTTGATATATATAAGGAGTTCCCTTTTGCATATGTAGTACTGTTGCTAACATTTTAGCACTTAACTCTCTGTATTCTTTGCTGTCATTTCCCCATCTTGAAACTATTCTTGGCAGGTCATGATTATTCCAAAATAAACTATTCCATCCTTCATTATCTAATTCAGTTTGCCACTTATTAAATACTTCTTTTAATTTTATAAAATTAAGAGGAGCTAAATCCCACTTAGTTTTACCTGGTATTTCATCTAAAGATATGTGTTCAAATTGGAATACCATACTAAGTTCATTTCTTATTGGGTTGCTATATAATTTAGCTATTTCTGGAGTAGCCCCCCAAGTTTCTCCTACTGTTAATAAATCTCTTTTTCCAAAAGTATTTAGATTCATTTCATTTATGTATTCATGAAGCTTTGGTCCATTAGCAGTTATTAACTTATCAGGTTCTTTTCCTACTAAGTCTATAACGTCTAATCTAAATCCACCTACTCCTTTGTCTATCCAGAAGTTTATCATATCGTATAGCTCATTTCTAACTTCTTTGTTTTCCCAATTTAAATCTGGTTGTTTTTTAGAAAATAAATGTAAATAGTATTCATTACTATCTTTATCTAATTCCCATGCACTTCCACTAAATGTTGATTTCATTTCATTTGGTTCTTTGCCATTTACTGGCTTTCTAAATACATAATAGTCTCTGTATTTACTATTTGGATTGTTCTTAGCTTCTATAAACCACTTATGTTCATCTGAAGTATGATTTAATACTAAGTCCATTAATATCGTTATTCCTCTATCATTAGCTTCTTTTAATAAATTATCCATATCTTCCATAGTACCAAACTCATCCATTATATCTCTATAATCACTTATATCATATCCATTGTCATCATTTGGAGATTTGTATACTGGCGATAACCATATTACATCTATTCCTAGTTCTTTTAAATAATCAAGTTTCGATATTATTCCTTTTAAATCCCCTATACCATCATTGTTACTATCACAAAAACTTCTTGGATAAATTTGATAAACTACTGAGCTATGCCACCATTTTTTCTCTAACATATTTTTCCCCCTAATTTTTATTTAATTGTAATATATCTATAATGCTATTATAATAAAGTAAAAGCATTAAATTCTATAAATATATTGATAATTAATAACACAAAACTGACTTTAAGGGGATTATTATGGTAAACGATAAACTTGAGGAGAAAAGAAAACATGGTAACTTTTTATTGCCTCTTGGAATTTATGATGTTGATTTAGGGGATAAAGAATATTCAATATCTGCCCATTGGCATAAAGAAATCGAAATAATACTAGTAAACACAGGTGAATTTAATTTACAAATTAATTCTGATTTTTATACTTGTAAATGTGGTGACATAGTTATTATAAATTGTGAAGAACTTCATTACTTAATTGCTAAAGAAAATGTATATAGTAAATTTACAAGCTTAGTATTTGATATTTCTCAACTAAATAGCTCTATACTTGATAGCTCATCAGTTAACTTTATAACACCTATTATAAATAAAAAATTTAAACTTCCAACAATAATAAATGAAAATTCTAATATTTATAATAATTTAAAGGAAATATTTCTAAAAATTATCCAAGTTTATAGTCATAAATATTATGGTTTTGAACTAGAAATTAAAGCTTTATTATTTAGTTTTTTTGCTAATATATTTAGAGAAAACTTAGTAATAAAAAAAGATTCTATATTATCAGATGACAGTAAAGTTTTTAAAATAAAAGATGTTATAAAATATATAGAAAATAACTATAGAAATGATATAAATATAACTACATTAGCTAATATTTGTCACTATAATGAATATCATTTTATGAGATTTTTTAAGAAATACACAGGTAAAACATGTATTCAATTTATAAAAAATTATAGACTAGAAAAAGCATATAATTTACTTAAAAATACAGATTTGCCTGTTACTCAAATTTCTTTTGATGTAGGATTTTCAAATGTATCTTATTTTATAAGAAGTTTTAAGGAAAAGTATAAAGTTACACCTAAAGAACTTAGGTTAAGAGCTGATGATTCATTTAATGTTTAAATATTGATATGATTATTATTTATATATCACATAGCTTTTATATTTTAATCTTATTATACGTAAAAATCCCTAGAGTTTTATCTCTAGGGATTATATAAAATAAGATTATTTTAAAACTACTTTCTTGAATTTTTTCTTTCCACGTTTTATAACCATACCGTCACCAGCTAAAGCATCTTTAGTAAATGTAGCTTTTACATCAGATACCTTTTCTCCGTCTACAGTTACTCCACCTTGTTCTATGTTTCTTCTAGCTTCAGATCTAGTTGGTGCAAGTTCTGCTTTAACTAATAAAGATATTAAATCTATAACTCCATCAGTTAAGTCTGCTTCTTCTATTTCAGTTGTAGGCATATCAGCATGAGCTGCTCCTGAGAATAAAGCTCTTGAACTTTCTTGTGCTTTTATAGCTTCTTCTTCACTATGAACAAGTTTAGTTAATTCAAATGCTAATACTTCTTTAGCTTCGTTTATTCTGTTTCCTTCCCACTTTTCTATTTCTTCTATTTCTTCAAGTGATAAGAATGTTAACATACGCATACATTTGAATACGTCAGCATCAGCAACATTTCTCCAGTATTGGTAGAATTCAAATGGAGATGTTTTGTTAGGATCTAACCATACTGCACCATTTGCAGTTTTACCCATTTTATTTCCTTCTGAGTTAAGAAGTAAAGTTATAGTCATTGCATATGCATTTTCACCTAATTTACGTCTTATTAAATCAGTACCAGCAAGCATGTTACTCCATTGGTCATTTCCACCTAATTGCATTTGGCATCCGTATTTCTCATATAAATGATAGAAGTCGTAAGCTTGCATTATCATGTAGTTGAATTCTAAGAAGCTAAGTCCTCTTTCCATTCTATTTTTATAACATTCAGCAGTAAGCATTCTGTTAACACTAAATTGAGCTCCTACTTCTCTTAATAAGTCAACATAGTTTAAGTCTAATAACCAATCAGCATTGTTAACTAATAAAGCTTTGTCTTCTCCAAAATCTATAAATTTACTCATTTGCTTTTTGAAACATTCACAGTTATGATTTATTTGCTCTGGAGTCATCATTTGTCTCATATCTGTTCTTCCTGATGGGTCACCTATCATAGTTGTTCCTCCACCAACAAGTGCTATAGGCTTGTTTCCTGCCATTTGTAATCTCTTCATTAAACATAAAGTCATGAAGTGACCAACGTGTAAACTATCTGCAGTAGCATCAAACCCTATATAAAATTTTGCTTTACCTGCATTTATAAGTTCTTTTAATTCATCTTCATCAGTTACTTGAGCAACTAATCCTCTAGCAACTAATTCATCGTATACCGTCATAGTCATTACTATTCACTCCTTATAATTATTTTTAATATAAAAAAAGCTCTCGTCCCTATATAAAGGACGAAAGCATTGCTTACGTGTTACCACCTTAGTTCATCAATATCTCACAATATTGACCTTAATAAGTACGCCAAAACTTGGTTATACTTTAGCACTATAACGTGTGCCAATACGTTAATCCCTACTAGTTGTTATCTTTCGGGATTACTGCTCTAAGATGTATTCAAATTAACTTATCTATTTCCTTTCACCAACCGGAAACTCTCTGAAAGACTACATTAATCTTACTTCTTCTTTTCATAGCATTTGTAAATAATTATTATATTTACTTCATTATATTAATACGTAATAATTTTGTCAACCTATAATATAATTTATTTTGGTAAAAAATTTTCAAATGTTATATTATTATCTTGTAATTCTTAACTTTACCTAATGCTAATTCATTAAATTATCTAATATATAATTTTGCCTTACTCTTATATCTATTCTTTTATCTAATACAATATTAAATAATATTATAAATAAAATAGCTATTTTTAGTGCTAATACTAATATTAATATTGTTACTAATGACATATATCTTGCATAAGATACTTTTTGATATTTCGATAGTATATAGTTTTGAATTACAGTATATCCATCTCTAATTATAAAATAAACACATAAATAGCTAACACATGTAAATATAGTTATTAAGTATGTATTATTTATTTCTATATTCGTAAATCTAAATATTTCATAACTTAATAAATATAATGAACATCCATAAAATACTTTTTTTGAACAAGATATAAACCTAGAATATGTTCTAAAATTTCTAATAATATTATACTTTCTTTTAGCGTTAGATTTTAATATTTTTAATTTATTACTAAATATTAATCCTAAATAATATACACTAAACATCATTCCAAATGGAAACATTGCAATTAGTAAGTAATAAATTGTATTTGCAACTTCTTTATTATTTAAAAATTTTATATACCCCTTAAATTCCTGCATAAAACTATAGCCGATTAACTTTGAAGCATATATATCTATAAATACCATTAAAAGTACCGATAGTATAGATCCATATACTAAGTCGTCCATTATAGTTGTATTATTTTGTAAAAGAACTCCACATATTATTCCTAAAATAACACTTTGACTTGCCCAAATAGCTGTCCCAATATTACCTAATACTAAACCTACTATTACAAGTGAAGTTACCCCTGATAATACGCTATATTTAAAATCACATTTTAAGCATATTACAACAAAAAATATTGGTACTATAAAATCTAAATAAAATGTATACCCAAGTCCAGTGGATACAAAGAATATAGTTCCTACAACAAATAAAGCAGACATAAGTGCAGCTTCTGTCATTTTTTTAGTATCATTCAAGTTAAACATCTCCAAATCTTATTAATTAATACTTATAAATATTAATTATATCATTTCTTTATAATAAAATCTAATTAGAAATCTAACTATTAAATAGCTTTGATAAAAAACTAGAATTATATAATCTTCTCTACTTTTATAACTTTAAGTCTATTTTGTCATAAAGCATTGCTGCTTTTTCATTTTATTTAGCTACATGTAGTTTAATTTAATGTATAGTATGTCTTATATAAAAGTATAAATTCTATCTAAACTTCTTTATCCCTTCATTATCTTTATAACTACTTTAAATTATACTATATTTTGTATATCTGCTTTTTAATCTATTAATATTCTTATTTTAAAATGCTATAATAAAACTTATAAAAAGTATAAAAGGAGGATAATCAATGTTTGTAATAAAACACTTTAAAGATTTGAGTGTAGATGAGTTTTTTGAAATAGCTAAAGCTAGATATGAAGTTTTTGCATGTGAACAAAAAATTACCCAGGAAAATGATTTTGATGATACTGATAAAAAATGTTATCATATTTTTTCTTTAGATAATAATACCATTACATCATATGCAAGGATAATACCTAAAGAATATAGTAGCTATGAAGATACTTCTATTGGAAGAGTACTTGTAAATAAAAATTATAGAAGAAATGGGTTAGCTAAAAAATTAATGATGAACTCTATTGAGTTTATAACTAATAACCTTAATGAAGAACATATAACTTTATCAGCTCAATATTACATAAAAGATTTATATAAATCTTTAGGGTTTAAAGAAATATCAGATGTTTATGATGAAGTTGGTATTCCTCATGTAAAAATGAGATTATAAAGTATATAAAAATAAGGCTGTGTTAGCTTAATTTGTGATAATAAAAATAGATAAACAACCATGCCAAAGTGTTTTAAATTATTTTGTATGGTTGTTTATCTATTTTATATAAATACTTCGTAATATATTAATATGGTCTATTTCTTTTTAAATATAAAATTAGTTACAGCCCCTAAAATTAAAACTGGTATTGTAGCTCCAATTAATATACCTACTATTTTATTATTGTAAAATTTAACTAGCACAACGGATTAATTTATTTATTCATATACTTTGTTATCTCATCTAATGTAGCGTATGATCCAATCGCACCTTTTTTAGTTGTACTATAAGTTGCATAATAATTTGAAAATACTAAATATTCTTTTAGCATTTCATCACTAATACTATCAAGATTTTTAATATTTATATTATCTTGTAATAATTTAAATAAAAATGAACCAATAAATGAATCCCCTGCTCCTGTTGTATCAACTACATCCACGGAATTTCCAGGTATTTTAACAATTTTATCCTTAGTATGTGCCTCAGCTCCATCTTTTCCTTTTGTAAATAAAACTAGCTTCACATTACCATTAAATAGTACTTCTTTAGCCTTATCCACAGTGTCATACCCTGTTATAAATTCTAATTCTTCATCAGATATTTTAACTATGTGAGCTAAATGTAAAAACTCTAGTATTGCATCTCTACATGATTCTTCACTATCCCATAGCGGTAACCTTACATTTGGATCAAAGCTTATTATACTTTTATTTTCTAGTGCAAATTCTATAGCTTTTTTATGTGCATCCTTCATTGGACACTCTATTAAATCTACTGAACAAAAATGTAGGCTATGGCATTCTTTAAACCATTCCTTTTTTACTTCATTTGCTTCTAGTAACATATCTGCACTTGGATTTCTATAGAATGAAAAATCACGATTTCCATCTTCTTTTAGAGAAACAAAAGCTAATCCTGTATTGGCTTTATCTGTTCTTAATACATAATCTGTATTTACATTAGCCTCTTTTAAAGTTTCTATTATATAATCTCCGAAAGCATCTTTACCTAGCTTTGATATAAAATTTGATTTTCCACCAAGTTTTGCTACTACAGCACTAACATTAGCAGGTGCACCCCCAGCTACTCTTTCAAAACTTATGACATCCTTTAATTCACAAACTTTTTGATTAGGTATAAAATCAATTAAAGCTTCTCCTATACTTATTACTTTTTTCATATTTGCCACCTTACATATTTATTTTACAAATTTCTTTAACTTCGATTTCATCTTTTAAAGTATCTATTAATTCTTTTTTTCCTATTCCACCTGAAAATGCTGTAGCACTCCCACAAGATGATCCTAATTTTAATGCTTCTTTATAATCCTTAGTTCTTAGATATCCACTCACAAAACCTGCAACCATAGAGTCTCCTGATCCAACTGTATTTACAACATCACCCTTAGGCGCATTACTTAAGTGTATTTTTCCTTCTTCGTCAACTAGTAATGCTCCATCTTTTCCCATAGATATTAGTACATTTTTAGCTCCCATGTCTTTAAGCTTTGTTGCATAAAAAATAGTATCATCTATAGAATCTATTTTAATTTCAAATATTTCCTCTAATTCATGAATATTTGGTTTTATAAGAAATGGATTGTATTTTAATGTATTCAGTAAAAGATTGCTAGTTGCATCTACTACAACTTTTGCATCTTTTTTAGCTACCTTACTAATTATATCTTCATACAATGTATTACTTAGTGATTTAGGTATACTTCCACATAAAACTAATACATCTTCATCTTGTAATTTTTCAATTTTTTTATATAATAATTGTAACTTATCCTCACTTACATGAGGTCCTTTACCATTAATTTCCGTTTCAGCTTTATCCTTTATTTTTAAGTTAATTCTGCTAAAGCCTTCTTCTAATTGTATAAACTCCGTATTTACTCCTTTAAAAGCTAAAGCATTTTCTATATATTCTCCGATAAATCCACCTAAAAATCCTAGTGCTGTATTTTCTACTTGGAGTTCTTTAAGCATAAGTGAAACATTTATACCTTTTCCACCTGGATATAGTTCTTCCTTATTAGATCTGTTTACTTCCCCTATTTTTAATTTATCCGTTTCTACTACGTAGTCTATAGATGGATTAAGAGTTACTGTATATATCATATTTACATCATTCCTTTTATTATAGTTAAAAGGCTAGATACACTAGCCTTTTTCTTATTTATTGTAGTAATTTATACTTCCTTTATTTACATGGCTAAATTGTACATTATGTTCTTCATTATTTAAATTAAAGCATCTAAATGTAAATGACTTCATTCCTTCATTAATAAATACCTCTACAAAGCTATTATCTACATAAATATCAACTTTATATTCTTCTTTATTTAAGCCTTCTGTACATCTTTTCAGTCCATTTTTTACATCTATTTCTAATTTTAGATTGCTTCTATCTACTTGAATTACATTTTTATTAAAATCAAAGTTTAACTCCCAATAATCATTTTCATTACCAAACCTAACCCATGTATTTTCATCTTCTTTACGCATATTAAATTGAATATGATAATGATTAGATTTTGTTTTTATTATATTACTGCTAAATTCATTCTTATCATTAAATAGATTATTTAACTCCTCTGATACAAATTTACACAATCTATTTTCGACTAATCTAAGAGAATGAGGCATAGTTAACCCATGCTTCCACATTTCATTATCACTTGGAAGATCTTGTTCTCCACATCCAAACCATGATACCAACATAGGCTTATTATCTTTTCCATAAAATGCTTGAGATGCATAAAAATCAAATCCACTGTCTACTTCATCCATATACTCTAGATCAAATTTCATATTTTCTACATCTAATTTTCCTACTAAATATAGTGTTGCGAATTGATTTTGATATTTTAATTCTTCTTTTTCAAGACCCATAGGAGAAAGTATTATTACATCTTTACCTTCAACTTCTATAAAACTTGGGCACTCTAACATATAGCCTGTATCTATTGGAAGATTTATTTCACCTAGATAATACCATTGTAATAAATCTTCACTTGTATATAGTAATAATGCACCTTTTTCTTTTTTACTTTTTGCTCCTAATAGCATATAGTATTTTTCATCTTTTCTAAAAACAAAAGGATCTCTAATATCTCCAGTCATATCCGCTGGTGCTCCATCTATAATTGGATTGTTTATATATTTTTCTATATTACCTTCTTTATCCATTATTGCTACAGCTTGCTTTGGTATTCTACCATTTTCAATTTTGTAATTTGCTGTGTAGAATAAGTATAATAATCCATCTTTTTCAATAGCATTTCCTGAATAACATCCATTTTTTTCATACTCCATATTAGGAGTTAAAGCTATATATTTATCATCCCAAGTTAATAAATCTTTAGATGTTAAGTGTCCCCAATGCTTCATACCATGATTAGGCTCAAATGGAAACCATTGATAAAAGAAATTATACTCTCCATTAAAGTAAGCCAACCCATTTGGGTCATTCATTAACCCGCTCTTAGGATAAATATGATACTTTGGTAAATATTCACTTTGACTAACAAATTCACTTAATTCTTCTAAATATGGTCTATGTTTATCTTCCACATATGTGTATTTTTCTATTTTTTCTAATCTCATAATATCTCCTTATTTTCTATAATCACTAACTTTTATTTATAAAGTTACTTTATTATTTCTAGCTTCTATCTTGTTTGATTTCTCTATTCCTTGTACTCCTTTAATTTTGTGATATATAACTAAAAATACTACTGGAACAATAAATGCTATTAAATTTCCTATTACATAATGTAACATTACTGGTGGATTTACTATTGCTATACCAGGTATTCCTGTTAATCCAAAACCTAGTGCTTTTATATCTAGTAATTTCATATATACTCCACCTAAACCTGCTCCTAATACACCACTTAAAAATGGAATTATAGAATCTTTTAAGTTTACTGCAAATATCGCAGGCTCTGAAACTCCCACTAATGTAGGTACAAAACTAGATACTGCTATTTCTTTTAATTTTGATTTTTTTCTTGCTAATAAGAACATTCCTATACAAGCGCCCCCCTGAGCTATAATTGATACTGACCATAACGGTTGTATATAGTTAAATCCTGTTTGTGCAATTAATTGTGCTTCTATACTTCCTATTGCATGGTGTGTTCCTGTTATAACTAACGGTTGAAGAAGTGATGCAAACACAAAAGCTCCTACAACACCTGCTTTTACATATAATATTTCACACACAAATCCAAGAGCTGATGCTATACTATCCCCTAACGGTCCAAATACTATGAATAAAGCTAAAGATGATACTATTATTGTTAAAGTCGGTACAAGTACAAATGAAAATACTTGTGGAACATATTTCGTAATAAACTTTTCAAACTTAGCTAAAAATAACGATGTTAATATGGCTGGGAATATTCCACCTTGGAATGCTACTGCTGGAACATTTATTCCAAATAAATTCCAGTACTCTACGTTAGTAGCTGTACCTTGTAAATATTCAAATCTGTCTCCTAATTCTGGATGAATTAATATTAATCCTATTATTATACCTAATACTGGATTTCCACCAAATCTTTTAGTTGCTGAGTAAGCTATAAGTACTGGTAAGAACGTTAGCCCTGTAGCTATAATATTTAAAAATGATGCGACATCATTTGCCCATTTATAGTTATCAGCTAATGTGCCTTCTAATCCAAATATACCTTCTGTTATAAACAAAGATTTTAAGCCTAAAATCATTGCACACCCAACTATTGCTGGTATTAAACCTACAAAAATATCTGAAAAAGCTTTAAACATGCTTTTAAGTTTACCTTGTCCTTTGTTAACTTCACTTTTTATATCAGATAAAGACGCTTCTTTCATTCCTGATATTTCCATCAAAGCAGCATGTACAAGGTCTACAGTTTTTGTTCCAAATATAATTTGTAATTGACCTCCATTAAAAAATACTCCTTTAACCCCTTCAATATTTTCAATGATTTCTTTATTATACTTTGTTGTATCTTTTAATACTAATCTTAATCTTGTTACACAGTGGGCTGCACTTGCTATATTCTCTTTTCCTCCAACATTTTCAATCACTGCGTTAGCAATGTTCTTATAATTCATATTTTCTCCTCCCTTTATTTTTGGAACGTTCCAATCTTTTATTTTAATTATAATATATAACCTTATACTTTTCAATAAAAACATTTTCCTTTTTCCATAAAAATATATTTCACTTAACCTAATTATCAATAAAATATTAAAATATTTTTTATGCATGATGAATTATCATATTAAGTGCAACTCCTAAAAGTGTATAAAAAAATAGCTCATAAGTTTATGTTCATGTTACAGTAATAATAACCACAAAACCACTGTACATGAAAGGACATAAAATTATGAACTATAAACATATTACCATAGATGAAAGGTGTTGCATAGCCAATTTCTTAGACTTAGGATGGAGTATAAGAAAAATCGCAAAACATCTGAATAGAAATGCTTCTACAATTTCAAGAGAAATCAGAAGAAACTCTGTTAATGGAAAATATTTAGCTCATATAGCAAATGGAATTTACCTAAATAACAGAATGAACTGCGGCGCAAAGGGAAAATCATCTAACTATAAATTAATTGAGTATATAGAAGATGTTCTAAACAAAACTTGGTCACCTGAACAAATAGCCGGTAGGCTACGCCTAGAATCTAAAGATGATAAATCTATGAAGATTGGATTCAAAACAATCTATAGATGGATATACAAAAATATTATTGCAAAAGGTGATGTAAAGAAATTAAGAAGAAAAGGAAAATCTTTAAAATCAAAAGAAACAAGAGGTAAATTTAATATAGGTAAAAGTATAAAAAATAGACCAAAAGATGTTAGGAAAAGAGAAAGTTTTGGACATTGGGAATTAGACACTGTTGTATCTAGTCGAGGAAAGTCAAAATCCTGCCTTTCAACTTTTGTAGAAAGAAAAAGCAGATACTTAATCGCTCAAGTTATGGATAATAGAAAATCAGCAACATTTAACTTACATTGTTTCAAAGTATTTGAGTCTATTTCAAATAAATTAATTAAAACATTTACAGTTGATAGAGGTAAAGAATTTGCTGGTTATAATGAAATCGAAAGGAGATTAAATATAGATGTTTATTTCGCAGATCCTTATTCTTCTTGGCAAAGAGGTACTAATGAGAACACTAACGGATTATTAAGAGAGTTTTATCCGAAAAGATTTGATTTTTCTACTATAACTCAAAATGAGCTTGATGTTGTAGTAAATATAATAAATAATAGACCTCGCAAGTGTCTTGAATATAAAACACCTGCAGAAGTCTTTGCTGCAACATAAACATAAAATGTTGCACTTATATTGACAATCTATCGCATAAAAAAACATAGCTAAAAAAGCTATGACTTTGATTTATTATAAATTAATTTTTTTAGTAGTCTCTACTTCTAGAAAATTTACTGGTAATACTTTATTTATTATAGTATCACTCTTATTTACTACTGATTGAAGTGTATTAACTGCCTCTATTGCAAGTTTTTCAATATCTTGTTTTATAGTAGAAATTTTTAAATGTTCATTAGGATAACTTTTAGCACCATCAAATCCTATTATCTGTACATCCTGGGGTATTTTTATTCTCATTTCTTCAAGTATTTCAACAACATACTCTGCATATCTATCTGTAGCACAAAATATACCGTCAAATTTTATATTGGTATTGTATGATTCTTTTATAAACTTATCTACTTCTTTTCTAAATTCACTGGACTTACAATTGCTGCTAAAAATAGTATAATTTAAATTCAAATCCTTGCAAGCTGTTTCAAAACCAAATTTTCTATCATTTAAAGCTTTATTATCTTCTATTTCTCTTGTAATATGTAACAGATTATTGCATTTTCTTTTATATAATTCTTTTACAGCCAATTTGCCTCCATTTATATTATCGCTAGTTACATAAGGTATAGATTCATTATAATATCTTTCTATAGCAACATAAGGTAAATTTTTAATTAAGTAAGGTAATATATTACTATAAGATACAGATATAATACCATATACTTTATTTTGTTTAGCCATTTCAATGTATTCAATCTCTGTTAGATAATCATCATGAGAGTTGCATAATAACATCTTTTTCCCTATTTTTTTTAGTTCTAACTGTAGATAATATGTAAGTTCAGAAAAAAATGGATTCCATACTGTAGGTAATATAAACACTACATTACTGGCTTTGTTTGTTTTTAATTCTCTTGCTGCTATATTTGGTATGTATCCTAATTCTTTTATCGCTTCTTCTATTTTTTGTTTTGAAGATTCTTTTATTTTTACATTATTTATATAATTAGATACTGTACCTCTAGATACACCAGCTTTTTTAGCTACATCATTCATATTTGCCACAATATCACCTCATTTTTATTTTTATATCTATATAATTTTTTATATTCATTATATCATATAATTATAAAAAAATTCCTGATTTGCAAAACTTTTAATTACTTCTCATTACTTTATATAATAATTTATTTTTGTATAAAATAACACATTATTTAAATTATTAATGTATTTTTCGTGAATTTCAATGGTGGAGACTAAAGGAATATAACCCCCTGTCCGCAAATCATATCCATACCGTATCTACGTACTTAGCCTTCTAATTTAAAATTTCACAATATATAACAATTACGAAAGTTTATTATATAATAATATCATAAATTTAATTATTTATCACAAAGTAAGCTGACATAGCCAAAAATAAAAGTGCCTAATTGCTAACTTAGGCACTTTTACTTTATTTCATAACCTTCTTTATAATATTTATTCTATTTTTATATGGTGGAAATACTAGTTTAATATCTAATTTAGTGCTCTTTTTAACAATACTTTTACTATGAGTAAATGTATCAAAACTACTCTTTCCATGATAACTACCCATACCAGATGAACCTATTCCACCAAAAGGTAAGTAATTAGATGCAACATGACTTATAGTATCATTTACACATCCTCCACCAAATGAAAATCTAGTTATTACATCTTCGCTAAAAGCTTTATTTTCAGAGAAAACATATAAAGCTAGTGGATTTTTATGTTTAGATATATAGTACTTTATATCTTCTATATTCTTATATTTTATAACAGGAAGTATTGGGCCAAATAATTCTTCACTCATAACTTTGTCATTTAAGTCTACATCTTTAAGTATTGTTGGAGATATAAATCTATTTTTAAAATCAATTTCCCCTCCATATACTATCTTATTTTTATCATGTTCAAGAATATTTTTTAGCCTATTCATATGTTTATCATTTACTATACGTCCAAATTCCTTATTATTTTTTATATCTTCACCGTAAAATTCTTTTATTACTTTTATAAATTCTTTAACTAAATCATCATATATATCTTCATGTGCAAGTACATAGTCTGGAGCTACACAAGTTTACCCTGCATTTATAAGTTTTCCCCACATAATTCTTTTTGCACTTATTTTTAAGTTAGCACTATTGTCAACTATTACAGGTGATTTACCACCTAATTCTAGGGTTATTGGTATTAAGTTTTTACTTGCTTTTTCCATTACTATTTTCCCTACATTTACACTTCCTGTAAAAAATATATAATCAAATTCTAAATCTAGTAATGCGCTATTTACCTGATAATCTCCACTAACTACAGCTATGTATTCTTCATTAAATGCATCTTTTATCATTTTAATTATTACTTTTTCAAGATTTACAGTATATTCTGATGGTTTCAGAACAACTGTGTTTCCACCTGCTATAGCTCCTACTAAAGGCTCTATAAGTAGCTGAAATGGATAATTGTATGGACCAATAATTAAAACACTTCCATAATGACATTTATAAATATATGATTTCCCTGGAAGTTGAGCTAAATCATTTTTAACTCTTTTAACTTTTGCCCATTTTTTTATATTTTTTATAGTGTAGTCAATACTACTATATACAAATCCAACTTCATTAGAATATGATTCAAAGATATGTTTTCCTAAATCTAACTCTAATGCATGTATTATATCATTTTCATATTTCTTTATTGTACTCTTTATCTTTTTTAAGTTTTTTATTCTTTCATCTACGCTTATAGTTTTTTTATCCTCTAAGTACTTTTTTTGTATATTTAAAATATTTTCATGTTTTTTTCTTATGGTCTTTAACTTTATTAAATTATCTACTCTCTCATCTACACTTATGTTTTTTTCTTCCTCTAAGTGATCTTTTTTAGTAGTTAAAATATCTTTGTATCTATTCATATTACACCTCTTAGTTCTTATTAACTCTATACTAACCTTTAATCTAATTATTTGTAAACCTTATTATAATATTTAATTTATCATAATTTATATAATTTACATTTATATCTCTATACTTTATATTTAAAGATATAAGTATAACTATTCTATTATTATTAAACACAAAAAAATTCCCTTAAATTGAACTACTTATCAGTTAAGCATTTTTAAATGACAATTTTTCTTATATTCAAATATTATCCCCTAAAAAGTTTCATATTACCGTTTCCTAATATATAAAAATATTAAAAAAATTATTAATTCTTTCTCAAGTATATTACTAAAACTATTAAATTTTTTATATTTTTACACTGATTTAATTATTATTTTAGATAATAATTTTTTTGTATAAATATTACATTTACATGTATGTTAATGTCGTTTAAACAAATATTTTATATGTATTTATGTGGTGATATCTTATCTTAATTATAGTAATATTTATTATAAGGGATTATTTATTGGAGGGGATTTATCTATGATAATAGGTTTAATTTTACTTTTATTGTTTATGGTGGCAATAATCTATTTTTTATATATGGTTTGTATTCAATTTAATTATATAAATAATATTAACTTACAATTTGGAATGGATGTCACAAAGTTATATTCAGACGAATGTGATGAAGGATTTTTAGGATATATAAATTACTTAGTAAAAACATTTGCCATGAATTTATATAAAGTTGGTCTTTTTTTCGATAGAATAATAAAGTCTAGATATTAGTCTAGACTTTATTATTTTTCATTATTAATTTAAAACAACTTTCATTGTATTTAACACATGGATCATTTGGATTTATTTTCATACAATTTTTATGATGATAATAAGCCTGATTTAGGTCTCCAACTTTAAAATAACAATAACATAAATTAAGATGTGGCTTAAACCTTAAGTAGCATATATGTCTACATTGACAACAATCATCAGGTATAGGTAAACTTAATATTATCTCATACCAAATTATTGCTCTGTCATATTTTTCTTCATCTTGAAAAGAATACGCTATCTTATAAAGTATTTCGCCTTGTGGAGGACCATATTCAAAGGTTTTATAAAAATATTTTCTGGCTATTTCTTTATCATCATTACATAAATAGCATTCTCCAATTTTACAAAGAGCATCAATTATTTCTTCTTCCCAAGTTCCCTTAGATACAAACTCTTCTAAAACTTTTATCGCTTCATTATAGTATTTATTACAATATAATTCTTTTCCATAGTAATATAAATCTCTCTCACTAAATGCTTGTTTTTCTTCTACTTTCTTTTTGTATATTTTTAAGTTTCTATCACTTACAGGTTTAATTTTATCATGTATTATACAAATATCACTATCATAGACATTTCCACTAGCTTCTATATATTCATGAACAAATCCAATCCATTTAAAGTTATCTTCTCTTTTCACTATTCTATTTCTTACCATAGTTATTTGAGGATTATTACATTCATCTATGTTCATACATGTATGCATAGTTACTACGTCTATATCTAATGATAAAACTTGTTTTAAATTTAAAAGTTTTTCTTTATTTTCTTCATCTATTATTTCATCAGCATCTAGCCATAGTATATAATCTTTAGTAGCTTTTTCAAAAGAAAAATTTCTAGCAGCTGAAAAGTCATCATTCCATATATAATCATATATATTTTCTGTATAGTTTTTGCATATATTTTTGCTATTATCAGTTGACCCTGTATCAACTATTATTATCTCATCGACTGCATCATAAATACTTTTTAAACATCTATCTAAAACTAATTCTTCATCTTTTATTATCATACATAAGCTTAGGGTTATCATGTCTCTACTCCTTATTGGATTTGCATTTATGCTTTATTGTATGATATTTCTACATATTGTGTTAAATATGTTATATATTTTTCTATTGATTCCATAAAATCTTCTATTTCATATTTATTTATATATACACCTTTTATATTTTTTAATATTTCACTAGTAGTTAATACTATTTCTTGACTAAGCTTTTCATAATCTTTATTTAATTCTTCTTTTATATGCTCTTTTAGACCCTTTATAAATCCTTCTATATTTTCAAGTATTTCTTTGCTTTTTCTATCATCTAAAACCTTATCATATATAACTTTTCCAACAGCTCCACTTATAGTTCCTGCTATTAAAAGAGGTGGTAGGTAAGTCATAATAGCTGCTCCAAGTGTAAGTGATGCTGCATAATTTCCTAGGGTTGCACTGTAAATTGAAATAACCCCTCCTGATGTAGCACCAAGGATTGCTCCTGTACCTATAGTTGCAAGTATTGAATTCATATCTGTTTTTTCTCCATCTAACTTAAATGTGGGTGTATCTAATAATTCATTTTTATAAGTTATATCATTTACATATCTTTTTATATCATCATCCATTTCATCACTTACTTCTTTTAAACAAGTGCTCCATTCTTTAAAATACAAATCATCTAATTCATTCTTTTTTGAATTTATCAAATCAGTTAAATAAGATTCATTTATATATATATTCGCAGATTTTATATCACTTTCAATTCTTTTTACTTCATCACTTAAAAAAATTCTATCAATCCAGTCATTTATTTCAAACTCCATTTTTGCTTTTATATAATCTTTTTTATTTTGTAATAGTCTTTCATATTTTTTTAGTTCACCTAATAGTACATTAATGCTTTTATTATAATCGCTATGTACTATTATATCTTTTTGGATTATTCCTTCTATTGATGTTCTTATACTTTTATATTTTGTTTCATTAGAATTTTCATATATACCCTCTATATAATCAGTTAATTTTCTAAAGTTTTCTCTAAGCTCTGTATAGTTTGATACTATTAAGTCTGTACTTTTAGCTATTGTTTGTTGGCTCATTTTATGCTGATATTCAAGAGATGATGATATCATAAAAAATCTATCTATATAAATTCCATACTCACTTGTTATATAATCTAAAATTTCACTTCTATTTTCTGTTAATAAGTCACATTTGTTAATTACTCCAACAATAGGTTTATTATATTCACTTATTGAGTCTAATGCTTCTATTGTATCTTCTTGACCTAGATGAGTTGCATCTATAACAAATAAAATTAAATCTGCGTACTTAATATAATCTATTGTTTTCTTCTCATTACTTTGAGTTATGCTTTTTAATCCTGGTGTATCTACTATATTTATTTTTTTCAAATAATCTATGTCTAAACTTATTCTTGTCAAATCTGCAAATTTGCTCACATCAGTATTTTCACTATAAACAACTTCTATTACTGATGAAGTAGCTTCTAATACATCTACCTTGCTTATTTCTTTTCCTAAAAGTGCATTTAAAAGACTTGATTTTCCTGATTTAACTTCTCCTACTATAGCTATATTTAATGGCTTATACTGACTTGATTCTAATGCTTTGATATTTTCTATCTGTTCATTTAGATTTTCAGATACAATATCCTTAAAGGGTACTATTTCCTTTTGTGATAATCTTTGTCTTATTGGAGAATTAAGTAAAGTTTCTTTAATTTCATAGATATATTGACTTATATTTTCCAAAATATCACCTCAAATTTATTAATATATTTTCTATATTGTCTAAATAACTAATATGCTCTTTTATTAAATTGTAATCTAAGTATTTATTTTTAAATGTATTATATTTTACTTCATTTACATTATCTTTTATCTCATCTAATTTATCTTTTAGGGTTGTTCTTATCTCATCTTCTAAGTATGTAATATTTTTTTGGATATGGTTACTTAATGCTACTTCATCATTTACAACTTTTTCATAGTTTGCTTTTGTGAATTGATTTATAAGATTTGATATTTTGTTATTTCTTTTTACAGTTTTAAAGTTATTATAGTTTATAATCAAGTATTTACTTTTAGAAAAATAAACTTTTGTGTTGATAGGATTCTTTGTAATATTGCTAAAATCTGCTTTTTTGATTAATGTATTATAATTTTTTTCTATGTCCTTACTACATTGTACTTCTAAATTCTCTATTGCTTTTTTTAGTGAATATAAATCTTCTTTAGTATATATTTTTTTCTTCTTAAATATATTTATATGATTTAATGTATATAAATATATTTCATTACAACTTTTATTTAATTCAAATTCAATTTCATTATAATCAGATATATCTTTATACAAACTTCTCTTATATGAATATATTTTATCTAGTACTTTATTTTTCATTATATATAAATTTTTATATTTTGAATCTATTTGTTTTTTTTCACATACTTGCTTAAAATTACTCTCTATAGATTTATATAAATTATTTATGTTGCTTTTATCTATTAAATATTTATCTTTATTTAAAATTCCGTCTAAAGCATCACGAGCTGATATATAAACAATATCATTAAATTTATTATTATATATTTCATTTACTTTTTCTTTAAGCCTTTCTAAATCTTTATCATTTTTTATTATATCTATTTTATTAACTACACCTATTATTTTCTTTTCATGTAAATTATCTATTTTATTTATTTCCTCAATTAATTTATTAGTTTCTTTAGATACTATGTTTTGAGCATCTATTAACCATATTACTCCATCTGATTTTTGATAGTATTTATTCATACGCTTTACTGTATTTTTTAGTAAGGTTTGATTAAGTCCTGGTGTATCTACTATTGTAAAGTCATTAAGTATTTTTTTATTTTTTAAATAGTATTTTATTTGATTTATATCTGATTTATATAAGTGTAATCTTTCTTGTTCAATTTTAAATTCTTTTAATTTATCTTTGCTAAGTTTATTCTTATAGCTTAATATTTTTTTAGATATTTCTTTTTTTGATATTTTAAATTTATCCTCTTCTTCTTTTAATATTTTTTTACCTTTACTTAAACTTTTTATAATTTCTCTTTCATCATTATAGGTTATTTCTACTTTTTCATTATCTGATTTAATAAATAAATGTAGTTTCCATGTATTTGGTATATCACTAGTTTCTATTACTTTTTCTTGTAAAAGGGCATTTATAAGAGTTGATTTTCCATAATTACCAGAACCCATTATAAATAGTAAAAATGGATTTTCTAGCTCTTTTATACTTTTAGTATTTTCTTTTATTTTTTGTTCTATATATGAAACTAGTTCTTTTGATTTACTTTCTTTATTGTTTATATCTTTTTTTACTAATTGTAATTCTTTATTTAATTTATTTATTATATTCATTAATTTTTCTAATTCAATATATCTGCTATCATACATACTATCATCCCTTTTTTATTTTCAATACTTCATCTAAAGAAATTCTAAATTTAAATTTGTTATATTGTATGAATTTTAATTATCTTAAAGAACTTGTATCTATATATGGATAAAAGTTAATTATAGAGTTATTCTATATATCATCATTTTTTGAAGAATTATAATCTTCTTAAACTAAAAAAAGGCTGTATAATCAGCCTTATATTAAGTCATGTGCATATTCTTTTATTGGTGCATTTTTTAAAAGTAATACTGAACAAGTTAAAGATATTACTATAGTTAAAAGTTTTATAATTAAACGTATATTTACATTTATAATAAACCTTAAAATATCAGCTAAGTTCATAGCTATATAATTCATAATTAAATCTGTATTAAATATAGAAAATGTTACTCCTAATGTTATAACTATTGTTGGTATAATTAAAAATATTATTATTGATGTTTTCTTTTTAAGTCTATATAAAATACTTCCAAATAAAAATCCTATAGATGAAAATGTAAATAAAGTTAAAAACTGCCCTAATATATCCATAATAAATCTTCTTATGCTTAAATCCGAAAAAGCATATAATACTGTTGTTACCATTTCTAAAGAACTATTTATAATATCAATAAAAGTATTTACAAAATATGCAGAATCTCCAAGTACTAAAGCATTTTTACCAGAAACATACTCTACTACAAACTTTAAAATCAATGACCATAAAGCTGTAAATATTGAAAATACTATCCCCATGCCTATCATTGTAATTATAGATGCTTTTATATAGCTTTTTCTATCTGCTTTTATATTTATTGCAACATTAAACTTTATATATGAAAGATATATACCATATATAAACATTAATAACGCTGTTATAGAATATATTTCACTTTTAAATATTAAATATCCATTTTCAAATTCTGAATACTTAAATCCGGTTAGTATTTCCTTTCCATCATTTGTTATTACTATTGAAAGTGTTATTACTATCATTAATATTATAGACTTTTTCATTAATCTAAAATACGGCATTAACTTATTCATTTGTATTCCCCCTTTTAGTAAGATGTACAAACATATCTTGAAGATTCATAGTTTCTAAATTTATGTTTAAACTTTCTATAAGCTTTAAATCATCTTCATTTATATCCCCATAATATTTATACACTTGTTTAGATCCAAAACTTTTATCAGGTGTTGTATTTTTTAAACATTGTAATTTTTCCAAATCAGATTTATCTCCACTTATGTAAAATGATTTTTGACTTATATTATCTATACTATCATCAACTATCACTTTTCCTTTATGTATTACAACTACATTTTCAATTAAATTTTCTACTTCATTTATAAGGTGAGTTGATAATATTATAGTTCTAGGATTTTTTATATAGCTATCTAATAATATCTTATAAAACTCATTTCTATTGTCTGCATCAAGACCTATTGTAGGTTCATCAAATATAGTTATTGAAGCATTTGAGCATATTCCTATAATGTTCGATACTATACTTTTCATACCTCTTGATAATTTTCTATATAACATCTTAGAATCTAGCTCAAAATAATCACACAATTTTTCTTGTAGATTTTTATCATAATCTTTATAAAAGTATGAGTAAGTATTAAATAATTCTTTTATTAAAATATCATTTTCAGGAAACTCTCTTTCTCTTACTATGCATAACTTATCTAGTACATCGTCACTTTCATTTATATTTTGTCCAAATATTTCTATAGTACCGCTTTTACTAATTAATTGCTTTGTAATTATATTTAATAAGGTAGTTTTACCTACTCCATTTTTCCCAAGTAAACCATATATTTTATTTTCATAAAAATCTATAGATATATCATCAAGTATTACACTATCATTAAAAGACTTACTAACATTTTTTACTTTTATAGCTACACTCATTTAGTTTCCCCCTTTGTATTGTTTAATCATCTCAAGTAATTCATCTTTATCTATATCTAACTTATTTGCTTCTTCAATTAAGTTCTTTATAAACTTATTTTTAAAGCTTTCTTTTCTTAAAAGTTTTATAGTGTTTTTTGCTCCCCTATTTACAAACATACCTAAACCTCTTTTTTTATATAAGATATTCTTATCTACTAGTATATTCATCCCCTTTAATACTGTAGCTGGATTTATATTATATAACCTTGATAATTCTGTTGTTGAAGGCACTTGTTCATCTTCTTTTATGCTATCTGTTAGTATTTCATCCTCTATAGCTTTTGATATTTGAATAAATATCGGTTCGTCTTCATTTAATATAAGCTTCATAAATCACTCCTTATATCCGTTAATCAATCAGTTAATTACTCAAGTAACTAACCATAATAGTATTGTATATAAAATAATAAAAAATGTAAACATGTATCTATAAAAAGAGCTATTTCAAAATCATTATTTAATCATTTTGAAATAGCTCTTTTTATAAATCTACTTTTTAACTTATCTATACCAATTATGTATATTCCTTTTTAATGTAAATATTTTTATAAAATTTAATTAAATTTTAGATGCGATACAAATTAATATGTGCTACTATTTACTTAAAGAAATCAAATCATATTTTTACAAGAGATATAAAAAGCAGAAAACTACTCTCACTTTTGTATAAACTAATTAATAAAAGTTTTTAAGTAATTTAAGTCTACTTGGATGTCTTAATTTTCTAATAGCCTTAGCTTCTATTTGTCTTATTCTCTCTCTTGTTACTCCAAATACTTTACCGATTTCTTCTAAAGTCTTAGGTGTGTCATCATCAAGTCCAAATCTCATTCTAAGTACTTGTTGCTCTTGATCACTAAGATCTGTTAATACTTCGTCTATTTTTTCTCTTAAGTTATTTTGTTCAACCTCATGAATTACCACGTCCCCAAAGTGTGCATCAGATGGTATAAACTCAACTAAACTACTATCTTCATCTTCTTTAATAGGAGTATCAAGAGATACTATGTTTTTATCCCTTTTTAATATATCTAAAACCTTATCAACTTCAAGTTCGCAAACTTCAGCAAGTTCTTCCATACTAGGTTCTCTTTGAAGTACATTAGCAAGCTCTTGTTTTTTTCTTTTTACAAAATTTATTCTTTGATGAAGATGAACAGGTATTCTAATAGTATTTTCACAGTCATCTATGTATCTTGTTATACTTTGTTTTATCCACCAAGTCGCATAAGTACTAAATTTAAATCCCTTTTTATAATCGTACTTTTCAACTGCTTTTATAAGTCCAATGTTTCCTGCTTGAATTAAGTCAAGCATATCTACACTTTCTTTTCTATATCTTTTGGCGATACTTACAACCAATCTATAATTTGCATTTATAAATTTCTCTTTTGCTTCCTCTGAAGAGTCAATTATAGCTTTAGCTAGTTCTACTTCCTCTTTAGCAGATAACATTGGGTATTCTTCTATTTCTTTTAAATACATTTTCATAGCATTAGATGTATTTGATGAATCAGAATAAATATAGCTTTCATAATTTTGTTCTTTTTTAGCCTCCATAATATAACCCCTTTTATATATAGTTTATTAATTGAGATGTTATCTTTTCTCTAGCTTCATCTACATTTATAATATGATAGCTGCTTCAAAAACATTCCATCCAATTAAATTAAATGTCAATAAGTTTATTTTTATATTATTCTACCTTTGCTATCAAATTTCCTTTTTTTATTTATATTTTTTATAAAATTTCACTTATTTTAAGTATATAAATATATATTTAGGTTTTTAGGCATAAAAAAAGACCACAATAAAAGTAGTCTTTTTTAATCGAACGACGCTATAAATCCCTATATTAATAAATCCTTTGTCTTTTGCCCCAACATTTACGGTTTTTATATAGAATTTTTAACATATTTATAATAACATTATTAAAAAGTATCGTCAAGTTCGTATATATTTATTTATTAGTGCTTACAACCACAGTTGTGATCGTCTCCGTGATTGTGTCCTCCACAACACTCATGACCATCTTCATGATGTCCGTGTCCTCCACAGCATTCATGCTCTTCTTCGTGATGATGTCCACCACATCCACATCCATGATGAGAATGCTCATGCTCAGCAGCTAATTTTTCCATTTCAAATAATTCTTTTTCCATTTGTTCATATGTTGGAAGAGATGCTTCTGTATCATATTCTTCACCAGTCCAGTCAGCATACATCATTTGATTTCCATTAGTTAATATTATTCTACCTGCAGTAGTTATATTATCAACATCTTCTAAGAAATCTATTTGCTTTTGTACTACTTCACCTTCTAATTCTACATCTTCGTCTAAACAGCTAACTAACATAACTGGAACTAAGTAGTCTTCTTTATCTTTAACACTTACTATTATATCTATTATACCCTCTGCACCTTCTTCAAACTCTGATAATGGTACATCAGTGTCTATCATATCATGTGGTACTAATAAGTCCTCCATTAAATACTTTATAACTCTTTCTTTTACTAATTGTTTTGACATAGTACTTATCCTTTCTGACTTATAGATATAAATATCTATATTTTTCCTATTTTCATATTATAATATATTTCTTATTTTTTCAATATTTGAATACAAAATCATAACTTAATTATACCCTTTTTTTACATATTTAATTACATATTTGAAATTTGATTAAATACATTACTTTGTAACTTATAGTAAAAAGCAATTATGGTATATATTTTTATTTTATAAATCCTCTGAGAAATTCATATCAATTTATATATAACAGCAGAAAAACATCCATTTTCCAATATTTTTTAGTCAAATCATGCATAATATATCAATTTTCACTTGCCTATTATATTACTTTTTTACATTTTTCTACACTTTATTACAGTACTTTACAGTTACAAAGTTGTAGCATTTATGTTAGTATAAATATGCGAAAGGGACAACCCCTTAAATTGCAAGTTACAATTTAGTAACAATATGAATCGCAAATAAAATCAAAAGAGGTGTTTATATGAATAAGAAATTTAGAAATATATTATCATTAGGAGCAATAACTATGCTAACAGCATCTAGTATGCTACCAGTAAACGCTCTATCAAAAACTTGTTACAAGAAAGTTATGACTACGAAATCTGTATATATATATGTAAATGGTGTTAAATACAAATTACCGTTAACTCCAAGTTGTCCAAATGTACCTTCAAAACCTGAGAGTACTCCTAATAATCCAAGTACTACTCCACAGCAAAAGCCTGAGAGTACTCCTAGTACTCCAAGTACTACTCCACAGCAAAAACCTGAGAGTACTCCTAGTACTCCAAGTACTACTCCACAGCAAAAACCTGAGAGTACTCCTGAGCAAAAGCCTAGTACAGACTTTTCTTCTTATCAACAACAAGTGCTTGATTTAGTAAATGCAGAAAGAACTAAAAGAGGAATATCTGCTTTAACACTTGATTCTAACTTATCAAGTGTAGCAACAAAGAAATCTCAAGATATGGTAAATAAAAACTACTTCGACCATACATCTCCAACTTACGGTTCTCCATTTGATATGATGAAGCAATTTGGAATATCTTATAGAACTGCTGGTGAGAATATAGCAAAAGGTCAAAAAACTCCACAAGAGGTTGTAACTGCTTGGATGAATTCTGAAGGTCATAGAAAAAATATATTAAACCCTAATTTTACTAACTTAGGTGTTGGTATTGCAAAAGATTCTAAAGGAACAACTTATTGGACTCAAATGTTCATAGGTAAGTAATTTAGATTATAGATAAAAAGTATAAATGTAGATATTTAAATGTCTGCATTTATACTTTTTTCTTTGTTTATATATTTTTTTAATAAATTCATTTTTACTATAAATACTATATTTAAGAAGGATAACCAATCTTTAGCTTTCTTATATATTATTTATATTGAAAATATATATCTTTAAAAGATACAAACTATTAAAATAAATTCTTAAGTATTTATTACAAACTTGTAATTTGCTTTTTTAAATTAATCATTTATAGTATAATGTAATAGGGATATATTATGGTTTAACTTTTTTGTAAGTTGAAAGGAATGAAATTTATGAACAAAAAATTAAATAATTTTAAAAAGAGATTTGTAACTTTAGGTCTTACTGCAGTTTTAAGTTTATCTAGCTTAGGACTTGTATTTGCAGATGGTGCTAGAGTTGTAACTCTTGGTGCAAACTTAACACAAGAACAAAAAGATACTATGTTAAAATATTTCGGTGTTAATAAAGATGAAGTTGTAATACTTGAGGTTAACAACCAAGAAGAAAGAAAATACTTACAAGGAGTAGCGACTGAAGCTCAACTTGGAAAGAAAACTTATTCTTGTGCTTATGTTGAACCAACAAAATCAGGTAGTGGTATAAATGTTAAAACTGCTAATATAACTTGGGCAACTCCAGCTATGGTTGCAACTACATTATCTACTGCAGGTCTTACTGATGCTGACGTTGTAATTGCTGCTAACTTCCCAGTTTCTGGAACTGGAGCATTAACAGGTATAATGAAAGCATTTGAAGATGCTACTGGAAAGCCTCTAGAGGAAGATAAAAAAGAACTAGCTTCAGAGGAATTAATAACTACTGGAGATTTAGGTGATGATATCGGTCAAGACAAAGCTACTGGAATCGTTAATGATGTAAAGACTGAGATAATAAAAAATAATACTAAAGATACAGTTCAAATAGCTGAAACTATAAATAATGTAGTAAACAACTATAATGTAACTTTATCTGATGAACAAATGGCAAAGATTGAAAGCTTAATGGAAAAAATATCTAAACAAGATTATAACTATAGTGAAATGAAAAATGCACTAGAAAGTGTATCTGATGTTGTTAATGAAAACTTATCTGCTATAGGTGAAAATGTAAATACAGGATTCTTTGATAAAATAAAGAGCTTCTTTGAAGGAATAGTTGATTGGTTTAAAGGATTATTCGGTGGTAATAATAATGATAATTCAAGTATACTTAACAATACTAACGATAGTTTACTTGGAGAAAATGCTCAAATAGATGCTACTGATAAATCAACTATAAACCTTCCATCTAGTGAGCAAGTTGAAGGTTTCTTTGCTAAGATATGGAATTGGTTCACAGGATTATTTGATGGAAATGATTCTAATAAAGTAGACGATAACAATGCGACACCTCCATCAAATGAAGAATCTAATAGTGATTCTACTGGAGATAGCTCTGTTGACTCATTAGAACAAAATTCTACTGTTGATGAAAATGTTCAACCTGATTCTTCAATAAATCCAGATGCCCCAGTTGAAAATTCATCTGAAAACTTAAATAGTACAAATGTTTCAAATAATAAAGATACATTGAATACTCCCGATAGTGAAAATACAACAAACCAAGTAATTAATTATTAAATGAATATACTAAAAATACAGATAAGTAAATTATCTGTATTTTTTATACCTGATTTCAAAATTTCTAATATAACTTAGATTGCTCTATTATTTTGTATTATGCTAATTAAAAATAGATATTATACAAAAACAATTCCATATATAAAATATTATCAATCTAAAAAGAGAGCCAGATAGACTCTCTTCTTAATTATTTCTTAACTTTAACTTTTTTATTATCACACTTTTCTGGTAAAATATTCAACGTCTCTCTTATAACTTTTTTAAAGTTACTTGGTGTCTTCGGAAATATATTTTTAAATATGCTATTCATCATTATTTCCCTCCCATTTATATTTAATTTATACCACTTGGTGTTTTTTGAAAGTACGATAAGCAAAAGGTATACAAACAACCACTATTATTATGTAAATTGCTATTCTCATTGTAATTATATCCATTGTTATCCCAGGTAAAGGATAAGACATATAATTTGTAATATCCATCATAAATACTGGCTGACATGATATAGAAGGAAGTAGCATATAAATATGATTCCAAACACCGTTAGTCTCACTAAGCTTAAAGAATAACGGAGCCATTATTATACATATCATAACAATTAACACTGAAAATGGTGCCTTCATTTTTGCAGATAATAATAATGTAATTGATACCATTGAAAGCATCACTAAATATAGTGTTACAATACAAATAACTGTTGCCGATAAAAATGTTAAAGAATATGGTGTTATTGAATTTATAATTTGTATTGGCAAATTCCACCCATCTATTCCGAATGATAATAATATAATCCCTATACCTACTACAATATTTAATGTATATACTGTAATTGCAAAAACAAATGACGCTAATACCTTTGACAGTATTAATTTGGATTTTCCATACCTAGAAGATAGTATTATATTATCAGCACCAGATTGATACTCACCCGCAAAAACAGGAGCAATACAAATACAAATTGCTATTATAGGAAGTGCCATTAGCTCAATACAGTTAAATACAGTCTTCCATCCCTCGTGATATCCATATTCAAAAGGTGTTGAGACTTCTTTGTTTTTTTCAATCCAAAATTCTTTTTCTTGCTCTGAATAATTCCAATCTTCATAACTAGCATTTAAAAGCTTATATATTTTATTATCTCTTTGACTATAAAATTTAGCGTCCTCTTCTATTTGTAATTTTTTAAGCTCTGCAAATGAATAGTCATATAGATTTGGAATTGTATAATTATTATTAAGAAGACCTAAATAATACATCTTATCTACTAAGTATTTATTAAAAGCTGAATCACTTAACTCCTTTTTCCCATCATTAATAACTATGTTATCTGGATTATCAAATAACTGTTGATATTTTAAAATATCATCTTTAATTCTGTCTTCTGTTAATACTCCTGCAAGTTCTTTCTGGTTAGATTTTTCTAATTCAATAGCAGTAAATCCTCTTTCTTGATTACCGTCCTTATCAAATGATATGAATTGAATAACTGGAGATATAAATAGTAATGCTGTTAAGACGAAACTAGCTAAAACTACAATTATATTTAATTTTTTTCTTACAATTTTTTTAAGCTCAAATATTAATAAATCTTTCATATTATTCCTCCTATAGTGATACCATGTCATCAAAATGGTATAAAAATAAATCTTCAAGTGTTGGGTCTACATTAATTGCATTTTCATCAGGTTTTGTATCACTTACAATACGAAGCGAAACCTCATTATTACCTTCATGCTGTAAGTTTACAACACGATACTTACTACTAACTATATCTACTTTATTCTGTGGTACTCTACATCTCCATACTTTTTTATCTATTTCCTTAGTCACGCCTTCACTTGGACTATTAATAATTATTTGACCACCCTTCATCATTAGTATTGTATCTGCTATATATTCAATATCAGAAACAATATGAGTTGAAAGAATAACTATCTTATCCTTTGAAAAGCTAGAAATTAAATTTCTAAAACGTATACGCTCTTTGGGGTCTAACCCTGCTGTTGGTTCATCTAATACTAAAATCTTTGGGTCATTTAATACTGCTTGAGCAATTCCTAATCTTTGTTTCATACCACCTGAAAAAGTTCTTATTTTTTTATTTGCAACCTCTGACAAGCCTACTAAATCTAATAGTTCTTTTGTTTTTAACTTTGCACTCTTCTTATCTATTCCTTTTAATGCTGAAACATAGTGCATAAATTCCTTAGCCGTAAAGTCTGGATAATACCCAAAATCTTGAGGAAGATATCCAATAAGCTTTCTATAATTTTCACCCAATGTATCTATATCATATCCATCTAGCAATATGTCCCCAGATGTCGGATTAAGAACACCACATACCATTCTCATAAGAGTTGTTTTACCTGCTCCATTCGCTCCAAGTAACCCATACACTCCTGGCTGTAAGATAACATCCATTCGGTCAACTGCTATTTTATTTCCAAACTGTTTTGTTAATCTATCAAATTTTAATTCCATTTTAAACCTCCTAAATATGTGTTAAATTTATGTAATCATATTTTTTGTTACAGCTATTTAATAACCTATAGATTTGGACGCATGAACCAACTATTGCTATCGCAAGCATAACTGTCCATATCCACAATGAAGATACTACGTATAACCTAGGCAAGAATGTTGTTGACATCGATACTATAACCATTATAAAAATACCTAAAGCAAAACAATAATAATTACATTCTTTGTTTTTAAATTTATTTAGTAACCATAAGCATCCAAAGCAAGTTACCATAAATGGTACACAAATATACAAAAATGTAGCATATGGATGAAGTGTTGTATTTACTCCCACAATAATACATAAAATTGTTATACTTAAAATATCCATAAGTCCTAAGATACTTACACGAGACATCATTACTTGACTTAGTGTATATTGTGTCGACATTTCAATTTCAATAGTTCCATGTGTGTAAGTTCTTGATAGTTCTGTAATTCCCGATAGAAAAATCAGTGGTGCTATTGATGAAATTAAGCCTATCACTTGTGCAGATATAGTATAATAATACAGTTTCAATCCACAAAATAATAGTATTATAAATTGGATAGCCCATACATTTTTACGAATAAATCCAAATTGTTGGAAGTAAAACTCCCAAAATGTTAATCCCTTATTTTGAGCTTGATTCACTTCTCGACGTACCTGTATAATAGTTTCTTGAATGTTAATAGGATTTGGCATGGGTACATCTGTGTATATTTTCTTTAAATCATTTTCTAATTGTTTTTTCAATATAATCACTCCCATTTAATTTATTTTTAATTGTTGATAATGCAGAATTTATCCTATAACGAACTGAGAATCGTGATTTCCCTGTGATAACTGCAATTTCATTTACTTTTAAATCATGAACATATCTTAAAACTATAACTTCCTGTTGCTCTTGTGGAAGTCGATTAACAATCTGTTCAAGTATTATTTTATCTGTAATATTATTAATTTTTTCGGTTGCAGTAATATCTATAATTTCTTTTGTTGCTTCTAAGTAATCTGGTTTACGCTTTTTATTACAATTAATGCATAGGTTTTTAGCTATGGTGTAAAGAAATGCTCTTGGCTTTCCCCTATCAGAATATGTATTTATATTTCGTATGAAATTCAAGAAAACATCTTGTGTGATATCTTGTGCATCTTCACTATTTCCTAATTTCCAGTAACAGTACTTATAAATAGCATCATAATTTTCAGTAACAATTTGTTCACCGATATCTGCGTCCCCATTCTTAATCTTTCCAATAGGGTTTGTAGGCACATCATCACCTCCTCATAATATATAACAATTCTAAAATCGAAAATGTGCAAATTTTTTTTATTTTTTATTAATCAAAATAGCACAAGAATTATCTTGTGCCTTATATACAATATTTTTATTATTATTTTTAGAATAAATCAGACCTCTTTTTTTTGCGTTGCTCACCTTTCAAGCTTACAACATTATTTGGTTCTAAATTATTAAGATTATTAGTTTTTCTCAATTCATCTATCTTGTCATCATTAAACATATTCTTTAAACTATCATAAACCACAGAATCTTTTGATTTATTCATAGATATAACATCTACTAATGAATTATCAGCTAAGCGACTATTACAAAATATACTTCCAAATTCACGCTCAAATGATTTTAAAGCTTTTTGCAAATCGTCTTTTTCTTTCTTCAACTCTTTATTTTCTTCTTCTAATTTTTTTAACTTATTCTTATCCATTTCAAACACTTTAGCTAGCTTCTTATAAAGCACCTCAGACTTTTTATAGTATTCATTTACTAATGCATGGATATCTCCTATTTCTGGAATAAACTCTTTACCAGCTACAACTACATTAGAAGAATTTTTTATTTCGTTTATCCTTTGTCTTCCGTAATAATCTTCAAAGCTAGCTTCTTTAGGTAAATCTATATCAAATTTACTTAATAAAGCTTGTACATCTTTATAGCTTAAATTTTCTTTACCTTTAAATTCTTTATAATAAATAAACCACGTTGTATTACCTGTATAATTTACCCATAAGCTATAATTTCCATCTTGTGATTTAAATACTATAGTGTCATCATATTCATCATTTTGAGATTCATCTATTTTTGTATTTACCTTAGAAAAGATTTCACTAGCTATCTTTGTAGCTTCTTCTTTATCTCCTACAGATGCTTTATATACATACGCTTTATTCGATTTATCATTAAAGTCAATATTACTACTTACATCTATAGTTGACATATCTATATTATAGCTATTAGTAATAGATAGATTTCCTAACTCTTTTTTAGAATAAGTAATAAATATTATACTAAAGGAAATAACAGTTATTATTAAAGGTATTTGGTAAATTATATTAGTTAAAACTTTATATCTTTTTTCATATATTGATATAAAAAATATTACTATACCATACCCTATAATGCATCCTAGAGTATTATTTATAATGTCATCGAGTTCAAATATCCCTCGTTTACTTATAAGTTGAAGTATTTCTATAAATAGTGTTGCCCCAAATCCTATTAAATAAGTTATATACCATCTTTTACATTTTTTAAAAAGTAATGGTATCATAAATCCAAGTGGAACAAACATTAATATATTAAGAATTATATTTCTCCACTCTCTTATAGAAAAGCTATTGTATGCATTTTTATAAGAGCTAAACAAGTGTAGATTTATATTACCATACGCTGAAGTTCTATGTCCAATTGTTGCTCCAAGTACTACAACTATATAAATTACAAATATACTCCACAATCCAAATTTAAATTTGTTTAATTTATCAGTACCTTTCATTAGTTTTTTATAAAGTAAGAAGTATCCTGTTAGAAGTAAAATTACAACAATAACTCCTAATAGCATATACTGTCTTGCAAGTTGTATTAAATCATAAATTCTCACTATTCTAATCTCCCTTATCTTTTAAATCGATTAATTTAATTTACAAAATATACCATAAAAAATAATTATAATGCAAATTTTTATGACATAGTTATTTTTATCTATGTTCTATAATTGTTGAATTAATAAAAATAAATTAAAAGCCCCTAAAGCTATAATAGCCTTAGGGACTTTATTTTGTTATTTTACTTTTAAGGTATCGTTATTTAAATTAATTATTCATCTTTTTTACCTTTTGCAAATAATACTCCAGCTATTGCTGCTATACCAACACCTATATAAGCTATTATATTATTTCCATTCTTTGATTCTTCAGCTTCAACTTGTGAATCAGTAGTTGTTGTTTCTTCTAAATTATCTTTACTTTCTTCAGTAGTTTCATTAGTAATCTCATCTAAAGTAGCAATTTCATCAAGTTGGTCATTTATAGTTTCATTTTCAACTTCATTAGTAGTTGTGCTTTCATTTGAAGTGTTTCCACCATTGTTAGTTGATCCACTTCCTCCTGATGTATTTCCACCGTTGTTAGTCGATCCATTTCCTCCTGATGTATTTCCACCGTTGTTAGTCGATCCATTTCCTCCTGATGTGTTTCCACCATTGTTAGTTGATCCACTTCCTCCTGATGTGTTTCCACCGTTGTTAGTCGATCCATTTCCTCCTGATGTGTTTCCACCATTGTTAGTTGATCCACTTCCTCCTGATGT
>ERZ773239.285-NODE-285-length-59406-cov-85.710165_pt1 | contig 59406 bp, 102 predicted proteins | sample MGYA00580521_ERZ773239 | MGnify/ENA primary metagenome ERZ773239 (study PRJEB29015, sample SAMEA2737801) | human gut metagenome | biome: human gut; feature: human-associated habitat; material: faeces | place: China | collected 2012 ... | reverse complement strand
ACATAATAATTAAGCCAGTTTTAGTACTAAAATGCCCTACAAGCGTTGATTTTTCAACACTCTTCAAATTGAGAGTGTGTACTACTACACACTTGCTACACACATTTTCTTCTATATTCTATGATTTTGTTGTCGGTGCTAACGATTTTTTCAATGTCGGCAAACGACTTTTCGGGTGTAACATGTGTATACAAGTCCATTGTCATTTTCAGTGTTGCATGACCCAAATATGATTGAACGACTTTCGGCTCTATGCCTGACTCAAAACATCTTGTCGCAAACGTATGTCTGAATGTGTGACCGCTAAAAAACGGAAATTCATTGTCACTGCTTCTTGTGTCATTTATCCGTCTTACAACCGAACGTATAGAGTCGCTATATATAACCGAATTAATCGGTGTATTGAACCTTGTAACAAACAAATATTCGTTCTGCTCTTTGGGTCTGCGTGCTGAAACTATCTTTTTAAGCTCAAATTGTTTCGTCAGATATTCCCTGCACACACTATTAATTGGTACGTGTCGGTAACTCTGTTTGGTTTTTGGTGGCTCAACATGAAATGTCTTGCCTTTATCTTCGAGGTATTTCTGATACACAAGTGTCTTATTAACATCAATATATCCCTCGTCCATATGTATATCTGCAATCGTGAGCGCAAACAGTTCTCCTGGGCGCAAGCCTGTATTAACTGCCACATTATACATGTTGTCGTAAAAAGTGCCTTTGCACGCTTCAAAAAATTCGCTCTGTTGCTCTACCGTCAATGCAAATGCATTAACTTCCTTGTCTGCCCTCAACTTTACACCTTTCGCTGGATTCTTAATCATCAGGTCATCTTCCATAGCTCTACTAAACATGTCATTTAAAATAACCTTGATTTTGCTCTGCCTCTCATACTTATAATTATCGTCAGAAGCTTTGTCGATAAGTAACTGCACATCTGACTTGCGAATAGATGTTATTTCGTGGTTTCCTAAGTATGGTGAAATGTTCTTTTTATATATATGCGTGTACTCCCTAATGGTATTGGGGCGCACTCTCTTTTTCTTGTATACATTCATCCACCTGTCAAACCACACATCAAGGGTAATGCTGTCTCTAACACTTGTGAATTGTTGATTGTCGGTCACTGCTTTGCTAAGCTCCTTTCGCAGTTCCGACAACTTGCTATTGTAGATTGTCTTGTTCTTGCCGAACCTATCTTTGTATCTGCCCTGATAAAGTCCGTCCTTGCGCTGGGTTATTCCGACTCCCAGCTCTTTTCCTCTCAAATCCTTTCCCATACTGATTTATGGCTCCTTTCAAAATTAAAAGCCATTATATGATAATTTCTATATTACTACATAATGGCTTATAATTCAATATATCTATATGCTATCTGTCTTTTCGAGATATTTCTCAAACTCCTTGCGCTTGACTAATCGCTTGCCTCTTCCAACAAAAAGTACAAAAGGGCATGAGGGATTATTAAGCATTTCATTGATTCTGTTAATTCCGATATTACTGTATTCCGCAGCCTCATCAATTGTCAGCGTTACTTTTTCCCATATTGGCACTTTGTTAATCATTGCCTGACTCCTTTCTATCTTTTCTTTAATGTCTGCCACTCTCCGGGAAGTGGTTGTTTTTGAAATTAATAATCTCTGCGATACCTCTTCAAGGCTTTTGTCAGCAACTAGCAATTTAAAAACTTCCGCTTCTTCATCGGTGAAATTGGCATTTTTCATAATTTCTTCAAGTTCCGGCTTAGTAAGTTTTGAAAACTTCATAAGCCTATCTCCTATTCTTCGGTTTTGTTTGCACTGTGTATACAAGTATTCGAGTATCGGCATGAACTGTTACACGGCTTGTTGCCCTTGTATACACATTGTCTTTCAATTGGCTCTATATCACTTATAGTTCTGCTATTCATCTGCGCTCCCATCTCCTTGCTTGATATTCAAATTCTTAAACATGGCACACATAACATCTACAACTATACTGTTTCCAAACTGCTTGTATAACTGCGTGTTACTGTTTACTGCTGCCATTTTGGATATGTCCTCGTCTGATACTCCCATAAGCCTGCCACATTCTCTCGGTGTTAGCTTTCTGATGCGATATTGTGTAGCAATATGGTTATTTGCATATCCGTGTGCGCCAGCTACAAGATTAGCTGATATGCCGTTATCAGAAATAACTGTACCACATTGGGAACCATTGCTTGATATTTGACCGACTTTTTGGATATTATTTTCAAGCAACAAATTATCTTTCTGCACACTCGTCAAGCAATTACTTGTACCTTGCATATTTACCTCTAATCTCTGTTCTGTCGGACTTCCCACAGTTCTATCTGACGGATTATCAGGATTTCTACCGCGCATAGCAACTATCTGACTTTCACACACTTTAATCTGTTGTGTACCGCCACCCTCAACTGTTGTAATGTTGGGGCAAAGTGCATTTTCATCATATACTGTGTTTGATTGGTGCTTGCCTGTGCCATTATCCATAAATCCTAATTGCCTTGCTTCAAGAATTTTCGGTTCTTGACTGCCACCTTGCATTGTACTCAATGTCGGACTACACCCCCCCCACATCATAAATTCTGTTGGTACTCTCAAATTTTGCTTCAAGAGAGCCTATTACATTTACATCTGCCATAATTACTCCTAAATCGTGGTTTTCAGCCTTTACGCATCTTGCAATCGGATATACGCCTCTTTGAAAATCATCTGAAACTCCAGTGTATATACTACCTAATATTTCCATTCAATCACTCCATTCATTCCGTAGTTATTTGGTCCTTTGTAATCTCTTGACATAATCGCTGCGGAAACATCAATCACGGATGCCGTAGGCTCTATGTTTTTATCCACCATTCCTTTTAACAACAAGGTTTCCATCTGACCGCAAGTTTGATATTCCGCAGTCATATCTTGCCTTGATACAGTTTGCAACTTCTCTTTGCTGCGGCTTATTGATTGTTCCGTCAACGCAAGTCTGTCTGCCTGTCTGTCTGTCTGTCTGTCTGTCAAAATTTCTCCACATTTCGGGCAGCACAAGTACTGCTCTTCCAAATTTTCAAAATACTGCTTCATGATAGGTTTCTTTGGGATTTGCTTTTCTATTGCTGATATTGCAAATCTAATTGCTTCTAAAACGTTGTAATCAGGGTATGGCTTCCATCTTTCTTTTAGATACTCAAAATGCATTCGCAAAAATTCAATTGCCTTTTTCGCTGTCATATTATCCCTCACTTTCCAATAGCTCCGAATTGTCAAATCTGTTACCATTAACTTCAATTGTGCTTCCATAGCATTCTTCAAACTCAGATTTGTGACCGTCTGCATCTTCAACATTCCAACACATATCCTCTTGATTCCAGATAATCTCGTAAAAAGCTCTTTCGTCAGAATCCCATACAATATCATTTTCATAAATTAGCTTGCCATTCTTGTCTTGCGAACCTATGCATCGGCAGATTGTGGATGTGTCTATTTCAATAGCATATAAATCAGATGCATAACTTGGAACTATATAGTATTTTTCTTTTCCTGTATGTCCATATCTTATAATGTAGCCAACAACCCATTCTCCGTCACTAATCTTCTTTGCCTTGGATAAATATCTATCTTCCATTTTCTCCACCTCTCAATTCTTTCAGTTTTGCTTTGGCTTTTTCTTTTGTGGAAAAATACTTGCAATTTTCCTTATCAATATCCTCAATCTCGTATATCGCAAGCTCTCTTATAGGTCTTTTCATAACCATTGCATACTTAGGATTGTTTATATCAATAATGAAATACACATCTTTGCAAGGTAATTTAACAAGTCTATCTTGTTCCTCTAAGTTCTCATAATTGACAAGTTTTTTAACCATATCTTCAACAATTCCGCAATCGCAGTCCTTGGTAATGCACCCAATGCAATGCGTGCTATATGGAATTATTCTTCCTGTGTGAGAAATTTCTCCATAGTTTCTATTCGTTAATCTCTCCATTACTGCTCCTTTCCGGAAGTTTGGCTAGTTTCCATGGTGTGCACCTATCGCCACTCCACGATGTTGTTCCATTGCTCCAAGCATAAACTATCCCATTCTCATATTTCGCAAAATATCTTTTAATCCACTTGTAGTCGCCGTTATCTGTTACCAGTATCGGTGTGTCAACTGCAACTTTTGACCAGTCAACAGGCGGTTCAACATATTCGCTATTCGCCCACTTTTCTCTTGCAGAGGTGCAAGAGTCAGGATTACTAAGACCAAATAAACAATCTTTACACGTTAATTTATAGCACGCTGTCGGTTCTAATGTTGCTTTGTTAACTGCTATTTTGCTACCGCCACAAGCAATATCTAAAATCTGTTCTGCAAACTTCTCTCTATTTGTCATTGTTTGATACTCCTTTCCCATAATCCGGCATATGCTTAAACCTCTCATATGCCTTATCGTCTCTGTACTTTTCCATGTAGGCTTTTGTCTATCGTCTCTCATCTGCTTTATGTGAGCATTTTGAGTACTGTCGTTATCCCATGCGTAAGTCATTAATCAATCACCTTTATGTACCTTTCATCAACGTAATTAACTCCATCAGCAAGGCATTGCGCCACCTTTGGTAATGTCAGACCGAATTGATTAAATTTATACAACGTGTCGATTAAGTCCCTAAATTCTGCGATAAACTCTTTGATTTCTCTAACTGACAATTTAAACATCAATTTAAGTGCCGTACATGCTAAAACTATGTAGCTGTATGCCGTGTCATTTAAAAGCTGTCTCGTGTCGTTTATCGTAAGTGGATTATTCCTTTGGTAAATCCTAATCAACTGTTGCATTGGGATTAAATTAATCTCTTTCTGCACATCAATGCCGTATCTAACTTTCAAAAGTTCAGCAAGTGTTTCAGTTTTCATTTCATTTTCGGTCTGTGCCCTTTCAAGGTACTCATTTATGGTTCTTTCAAGCCTTACAATGCGCTTATTACCAAATCCATGATGTAAATACAGTACATAGTAGCCTAAATCCATAAAGTCTGTGAAAGACCGCCTTACGAGCTTTCTACGGTTATTGCTGTTTTTCAGCGTAACTCTCTCTGATTTTGTCCATGTAAAATCCGGCTCTTTGTGCTTTTTCTTTGGTTTCAGTTTGTTGCTCATATTTTTTCATTCTTTCTTCAAGTTCTCGTTTTGCCCTGATAAAACAGGCTTCTGTAGTTTCTTCTGCGACTTTTACAAGCTCTTTACCGCGCCACCGGATAGTTATTTTTGCTTCCTTGCTATTTGTTTTGTAAATCATTTGCAAGTCATATCTCCTTTGCAGTGGCCGGTAAAAATCGTAAAAATCTTTCAAGGTGTCCATTGTGGACTCCTTTCTTTCATTTTCTGTCGTGCTATGTTTGCTTTTTCACAAGTCGCGTTCTTAACGTTCTTCTGATAGTGCATTTCACAGACCTTATATCCGGGCTTCACCGGATTGTCACAGAAAAAACATAGTCCTTGTTCATATCTGCCTGTCCTTTCGGGCATTTTAACATGTGCTCTTCTCATTGTTTCCCGACAAAATGTGCAAGTGGTATGTCCTGGGTCTGCTTTTCTTTTACGACAGCGTGTGCATATGCCATTTTCCTTGTCTTTTTCATATCGTGCTTTCCGCCATGCTTTTTGTCGTTCGTTGTATTTTTTGACATCAGTGGCACGTATCTTTGACATGGCTTCGGCTGATTTTGCCCTACACTCGATACAGCTTTTTTCGTCACCATACAGCAAATTCTTACCACATCTAGGGCAAACACCAACTGCCTGTAATTTTTTATAAAGTTCTCTGCCATATGCTGTACGTTTGCTGTTACATGCCGTACAAACCACGCCTTCTCTGTCAAGCGGTTTCCCGCAATGCACACAAAGGTTACTGGCTTTCCGCTCCTCATATCTCCGTCTGGAATACTTATCTTTTATCATTTTTCGCTAGGAGTAAAGCCAGCTTTAATTGTGCGCACAAACCTCTTTACCTCCTATCTTTTCATCTGCTCGATACGTTCCTTAATTTCTTTTGGCATTGGAATACCTTTAATTGGCTTATTTTGGCTTTTATTATCTTCTAACGATAATTTTATCGCCTCACGATTTTTAGTGCCAATTTGAGCCGAGTACGAGCTTCTATTGGTGTTTTCAATCAATGTCTTTATATCCTTTGGCATTTTTTGATATTCCTTTGCTCGATTAACAACTACCCTATAAGTCCTCATAAAGTTCGACTGCACTACGTTTTCAATGCTCTTGCTGTCTGTCAGCGCCCAATTCCGCAAGTTATCTGGACTCCCGACAGCCTTTTGCACGAGTGGTGGTAACTTGTTAAATTCTTCAACTGCACCATAATAGCCATTTCGTATTGCCCTGCTAACAAGGAACCATGCTTCCATCTCGTTTAGTTCCTGTGGATTCTGAATGGTGTATATTGTATTTATCAACTGCCCTATGCTTGGTGCAAAACCACTTGTATCGGATGTTATGTAGGCTCTCAAACCCATTTGCACAACGTTGTAATCCATATCCTTAAGCATCGTATACCACGTATCAACTGCCACTGTTTTATCCGGTGGTTTAAAATTCGGATATGCCGACTGGATAACCATTAAGAGTTTAATTGTTTCATCTCTTGTCATTAAGCATTTCTCCATTCATCAAACACATTTTCTTTATTTTCCTGTTTTCGACTTCTTTCCCAGGTCCGGACTGCTGCTTTCCAGTCTTTCATTTTGTTTTTGCCAATCATCCAGCCTTTGGATTCGTAAAAATCAATAAACGATTGAGCATCAATGTTATTGCTTCTCTCAATGCAGTACTGCTCGACTTCTTCAACGCTTGGGGGAATAAAGCGTTTTGCCTTTTCCCCTCTCACACTCTCCCCTTTACTATCCTTAACTATACTATTCTTATCTATACTTACCTTACCTATACTATCCTTACCTACGGATACATCTTGTATACACTTTGTATACATCTTGCTTTCATCAAGGGTGTATGCTTTATTTTTCTTGACTCCAAGCATGGATTTTTCGTCTACATAATCAGTAGGTCTGTATCTGTCGGACTGTATGTAATTGTGCATTTTCCAGTGCTTAATAACGATAATTCCGCTTTCAAATAAGATTACAAACGATTTTGCAACCAACAGTTTAAAATCATCATCACTCGCACCGCACATTCGCTGTATTTTCTTGGGATTATTAACAAATCCATCATCGTCAGCATTCATGGATAGGTGAAAGTAAAGCATTTGAGTACTGCTCGGCATATCGAGAAAAGCATCACTTTCAGTTATTTTCTTAGCAAACATTCTACGTTCTGCCATTTAATTAATCTCCTATCTTCTTCAAGTTTCGATTGATGTATTTTAATCTTTTCCCTCGTGGTTTATATTGTTATACCTTTTTCTCAACGTGTTCTGCACCTTATTCATTCCCTTAATGCCACCAACAATAAAAGCTATCTCTGCTCTATTTTCCGTTGCCTTTGTTTCTGCCTCCATGTCGTGCAGTCCGTATTCAACCTGAATAATTTCATTTGCAGTAATTCTTTTCAGAATTTCTTCACATTTCTTTTTACTCAAAATCTTCATTCTGAATCACCTACTTTCAATAAATCCATAAACTTCTCATACTGTTTCTGCGATACCTTGTTATGCTCTTTTTCGGGCTTTAAGCAGATTATAAGATGTTTTTCTGCGATAGAGGATAATTCCCTTGCTAACACCTTTTTGCCTTGCTGTATGCCTTGCATATAGCCTTTAGGTGCTTTTCTTTCTCCTATTGAACCACTAGCACGATTTTCTCCTTGACCGCCTAAACTGACATTCCTAAGCTGATAACCTTTATCGGCATATAGCTTGATGTAATACTTCTCTTTTTCGTCAAGCTGGCTTTCGGGGAAATTCAGAAATTCAACTCGCCAACCATAAGGATTTTTCTCTTTGTCGTACAGCTTGTGTTTGCGTAAACTAAGGTCTATGTGCTGTTCATAGCCTACAAGGTGGCTTGCCAATCTGCTAAGTGTATGTACCGCCTGTCCGATATACGCATACTTAAATCCGTTTTCATCTTCTCGGAGTAAGAAATATATTCCGCTTTTGTCATTCAGCTTTGGGTTCAGCTTCAACAGTCGCTTTTTGTTTTCCTGTTCTATTGCCTTGGCTCTTGCTATGTTTTGATAACTCAAGTGTTACCACCTGCCTTTACTATCTCGATTGCCTTGTCAATTTCAATCGCTGCTCTTTCCCCCATCATACTTCCATCCTCTCTGTAGTTCGGATTCTTTTCTTTCTCTAACCGTTCCACAACCTTATCCACATCATAAGCGGTCGGTTGTTCATCAATGATAGTTTCAAATATTTCAGATAAAGCCTTACTGATATAATTTCTTTTGTGAATATCCTCAATTAGTTTATCTGCGTCTACCAATCTCATTCTTCATCACTCCTATTCCTTTACAAAATAAAATGTAATGCACAAAATAAAACATCTAAAAATCCAAATAAGATTGACAATGCAAGCCGTACAATGTCTTTCTTGATATTAAACTTGTCGCATTTTAACGCAAAAATCCAACTTAAAGCCGCAAATACAAACGCTAGTAATAAAAACACGGTATCATTCCTTTCTTTATATGAAATCGGTTATGCTCATCTGGTTATCTTTCTCAAACACAAGCATTTCTTTCTTTGCAATTTCAAAATAATGTGGGTCTAATTCAATTCCGATAAATTTTCTATCTGCTTTTATACAAGCAATTCCTGTGCTTCCTATCCCCATAAAAGGGTCTAAAACAACTTGCCCTTTATCCGAAGAATTTTCAATCAATATTTTCATTAGTTCAACAGGTTTTTCTGTGTCATGTAGATTATTCCCACTTGTATCCTTTTTCTTTTTATTTGGGATAGACAATATATCACTTGTTCCGCAGTTGTTTATTTTTACTCCTTTCCCTTTTCGGAAAAACAAAATGTATTCAAATTGTGACATATAATATTGGCCCATTATTTTGTTTCCCTTATCCCATATCAACGATTTAATAAAATGGAATCCATAAGTTTTAAGCCCTTGCTCTTTTTCCTTATCGGTTCTTAAATCAGTAAAAGCGTTTAGCATGTGTATAAGATTGACATGATTAGTCATAACATAACAATGGCTACCATCTTTAAGTATTCTGTAAAACTCTGATGCATATTCCGAGCAGTCAATGTTATTGTGCGTAAATACTATTCCTTTTTTATTTATTTCCTTTTGCAACATTCCACCACTGTTTCCAGCACTTCCTCTCGATGTTGTTGGATATGGTGGGTCTGTCGCTATTAAGTCAATGCTTTCGTTTGGAATCTTCTTAATAATGTTTAAGCAATCATCATTAAAAATATTTACATTCCTCTGTTTCATTTTTCAATCGGAGTAAAGCCGGCTTTAATTGTGCGCACAAACCTCTTTCCTCCTTTCATAATATTTAATTGTTTTGTTATCTTTAGTGAATTAGTTAAATGGTAATTCCTCGTCAATACCATCAGGAATTGACATAAAGCTATCATCGGGTTTTGGCTGTGGCTCTGCACTGCTGCCACTTGAATTTTTACTTTCGCAAAATTCCAACTTAGATATGTTGCAATCGTTAGTGCAGACTGTGTTTCCGTCTCTATTCTTGTAACTGCCTGTAGTCCACTCACCGATAACTGCTATCTTTGAACCTTTGAATACGTGCTTTTCTACTGTTTCAGCAATCTTGCCAAAAGCCACGCAGTTAATAAAATTTGCCTTATCGTCTTTCTTCTTAAAATTCTTGTCAACGGCAAGTGTAAATCTTGCTATTGCCATTGCATTTTCACCCTGTGAATATCTAATGTCTGGGTCCCTAGTCAATCGGCCCATTAATGCCACAAAATTCATCTATTTTTCCTCACTTTCTATATCAATAATTTCTTTGCATTTAACAATTTCAAAATCTCTATCCCAAGAAGAACAACCGCTTTCAGCCTGTTTTGCTGTTCTGTATGTTTTAATTGCCGTGTCTTTCAATTCATCAACTTTGACAAAATGAAATTCTCTTGATAATCCGCACCATATTTCAGTACGATTTCGTCTCATAACGACATACCTTGTTCTTTCTATTCTCAAAACGGACATTCATCTCCTTTCCTTAAAATCCAACTCTTACCCTGTTCCGCAACGTCCACATTCGCCCCATTTACGGCATTTTTCATCTTGGCAATAAAACTATCCTTATCGGCATTTTCGCTTGATAGATGGCACATTATGACATTCTGCAAGCTGTCTGAATCGTTAGCCTTGACAAAATCGCAAGCTGTATCAATGGATAAGTGACCTCTGAAAACGTGATTGGCTTTCGGATTGTCGGTGTCAACTAAATCCTTGTCATAATTCACACCTAAGAGAATGTGATTTATGTCTTTAAACTTCCACTTGACAACCTCACAATCGGTAATATAAAGCATTCTCCCCATTTCCTTGTGAGCAATCAGAAAACCAAATATCGGGCAAGGTTCGCCATTTGCATTGGTGTGTGTCCATCTGCCGTCTATCGTTGTTAAATCAAAAGGTTTTACTGTAAATCCGCCCATATTCATTGACATATAATCAATCTTCAAATATGGTGCATAAATCGGTATTCCCATTGATTTAAAATCTTTTAATGACTTGCTGTGGTCTAGAGGTGGGTGTGACTTATAATCACACCCTTTATCCCCCTTATGTTCCAATCTAAGCCTTTTTTAATCTCCTTAATCGGTATTCCACAATCAAGGATAAGTACTTCTCCACTGTTGGAAGTTAGCAGATAGCAATTTCCGGCTGATGATGAGCCTAAGCAAGTTAATTTCATACTTCCACCTCGTCATCTTTCGGGAACTGAAAATAATTCTGCAAACGGCTTACGAATGAAGTGCCTTTTTCAGTATTTATTATTGTTTTAAGAAAGTTAACACCCTCATTATGTTCTCTAAGCATTTCCATAGCCTTAATTGCCTTTGCTTCGGTGGAATAAGTTGCAATAAGACTGTTCATAAACACTTCCGGTGGCTCTGCGACATTTTTAACTGCAACAATTCCAAAATTCCCACCGCCACTATTTAATATTGAAAAAACAAAATTTTCATATGGAACATCTATTGTTCCGTCCTGTGATATTACTCTCATATTAATTCTCCTCGCTCTGCATGAATGGTGGTAGTTCTTCTGACTGCTTGTCGGCTGTGTCGGTTGCCGTAGAGTCAACTACATCTGCCTTATCTTCTATAAACTCAACAGTATTAGCATTTTCAGCAATTTCATCCTGTGCAACTTGATACACCTCGTCCATTTCAACCTGTGCCTGTCGTGCCATTGGGTCATAGTTCTTAGGATATTTCCTTGTTGCATTGTTACACATTTTTCTCTGTATCATGCTCTCCGGAGTATCAAGCCAAGCACCACTTATAAAAGGTCTTGCATGCTCGCATTTGAGCATTTCATCTACTGTCTTGCACGCTCTTAAGGCATTAAGTATCTCGTCTTTCTTAGCCTTGATTTCTGCTTTCTGCTTTGGCGTGGCGTGGTATCTATCCTCGCAAATACCAAAAGTCTCATTCATTAGGTTTTGCTTAACATGTGCTAAAAGATTTACCTTAACGCTGTCTCTATCGGCAGAAAGATATGTTACTGTTCCGTCTAATAGCTTAACAGGATATACAACTCTTACCGCTTTATCAGATAATCCGCTTTCTTCCCACTCCGGCTCTGTAACTTTAAGTCCTTTATGCTTAGGTGGTATGTACTTGTCACCCTCTTTAATTACCCAATATGGATATACCTGTTTAACATCTTTTCCATAGTTAGCAAGCAAAGAGTCATAACCTGTACCCTCGATTCCCATTTCAACCTGTTTCTGCCATACATCCTTTTTTGTCTGTGGGTCAGTTCCTATCTTTACGCTTCTTAACTGGAAGTAACATTCTCTTGGATATGCACTAGCATTTAACTTAAGACTTGCACAACGCTTAACAATGCCTCTTAAGTTACTTGTATCAAGATTACCCATATTAACCTTAGGGTCGCTCTTAACAAGATTAAATATGCTTGTCATAGCCTCCATAGCACACTCTTTTGCGTAATCGTCCATATCCATTCCAACAGCCTTATAATCATTGATGATAAGTCCTGTCATTGTATTGCTCCACTCGCTTAGGGAAGTGGTAAATGCTTTCTTTTCCGCAACTGCTGTATTCTCTGACATAATTAATCCTCCTAAATCTCATTAAATACCTGAACTGCAAACAGTTCATTAGGTGTCTGCTTGAATAAAACTCCGTCAGATATGACTGTATACATATATCCGTCATACTTAAGTTCTACAGTGTGCTTTTTGCCACCCATATAATAGTTTCTCTTCTTAATACTCATGTTGAACCTCCTATAATCCAAGTAACTTTTTGAGCATTTCTCTTGCTCTCTCGGCTTCATCTTTTATCTGTTCCTCGCTTTTATCAGCAAGTCTAATTACCATTTTGTACTCTTCCTCCGAAAGTTTCTCTTTAAGCGCACGTAAAACAGTAACTGCCTCTGCAATAACATTGCTTCTTGTACCTCTAAATGCAACTTCTCCGTCTTCTGCTTTAATCATTTCTATACCTCCATATTTTCAATCACAAGCTCTTTGTCCTGTGTATGCTTTAACAAGATTAGTTGGTTATCAATCTGTGGTATTCTCCAATCGTCAACGCTCTCTGTATCATCAATGATGATTGGGAAATTAACACTCGCCACTTTCTGAAAGGCTCTGCATATGTCAACTTCTGTCAACATTCTTGCGCCATGATTTAGGTTTCTTGCATATGCTTCACCATTGTAAACAAAGTCGCAACACTCCTCGGTATCACCATTTAAGAGCGGTCTGAAGAGCTTTGCCGTGGCAAAATTCAGATACTTATTTACATCAGCCTGTAAAAGTTCATTCTTCTTACGTGTAAACTCTTTCAGCAAGTCAAGCTTTCTTTCCCAATCGGCTATCTCCTGATTGAGGTCGGTTCTCTTTGTTTCAAGGTCAGCTATGCTATCGTCTATACGCTTGTTATTCGCCACACCAAGCTCAATCTTTGTATCAACCGATGAAACTTGTCTTAACAGTTCGTTTCGCTCGTTTTTGAGCTTTCTGATAAGTTCCGATGTATCGTTTTCATCTGCAAGAGCTTTCTCTTTTTCCTCGATTTTAGCTTTAAGTGCCTGATACTCACTGTTATCTGTCATATCAACATCAGTAGGCACTTTTCCAAGCTCTTTAGCAACGATGTCACACTTTTCTGTCAGTTCCTTAAGTTCTGCTTCAAGGTCGATTATTTCCTTTTTCTTATCCTCAATAGCCTGTTTAAGCTCCTTGCTAGCACTTGACAAAGCATTACCCTTATCCTCAAGCTCTTTAAGCTTCTTCAATTTTTTATCACTAAAATCAGTTCTCAAACTCTCTATTGTATCTTCCGGCAATCTCTGACCACACATCGGACAATTAACACTGCTTTCATCAAAGGAAAGTGCCTTTGCTTTTTTCCAATCAGCACGTACCTTTGCTAAGTCTATTGCGCAATCTCCAATCTCTCTCTCGGAGCTTTTAATGCTAGCTTTTCCAGCCCTTATCATTGACTCTGTTTTGCGGATTGAAACATTGTAGCCATCAAGCTCTAACTGTATCTCCATGCGCTTTTTCTGATTGTCGGCATTGGCTTTTCTCTCCATGTCTGAAAGCTCAAACTTAAGGTTCATAATGTCCTCTGTAGCTTTCTGTTTGTCCTTTAAAATCTTATTGTAGTCGGACAGCTTATCTTCAATTTCCTTAAGCTGTGGCTCGTAGGTTTTCTTTTGCAATTCAAGTTCCGCAAGGTCTGTATACTCATTGGTGGAATGAATTGTATCAATCCTTGTTGAGATTTCGTCTCTTTCCTTGACAAGTCCTTTTGAGCCATTCCTACCGCCTGTGCCGTTTAGCTTGCCACGACATACTTTTTTGAGCTGGTCTACATCGCCATCATCAAACATCGGCTTGAGTTCAGCAAACTGTGGAAACATATCGCAGATTTCTTCATCAGTACGTGTGCCAAAATAGCTTGCAAGTGCTAATCTCTGCTCTGCCTGTGACTTGTTAAGCAATGTCATGGCATTTAAGCAAAATGGTAATACTCCAAGTTCTGCCATGCTGTCATTGATGTACTGATTGTAGTCAGCCATTTTATACGGCACATCATTGATTGAGTAATCAGTAACACTGCCTGTAATCTCACCCTTTTTGTTGCGTTTCTGTCTTGTAACCTTTTTCAGAGTCTTTACTTTTCCGTCAATCTCAAAGGTAACAGCTCTTACAATGTCAACATCGTCAATCTCGACTCCATTTTCATCATGTGGTCTTATGCCCGTAATCTCTCTGTCATTCTCATCGTGACAATTCAGCACATCAAGAATAATTCTCTTAACTGTCGATTTGCCGACTTCATTCTGACCGGACAATACAGTTTTCATTGAAAAATCTGTGTCTAATGTGTTTTTGCCGTAGAATTTACAAAAATTCTGTGCAAAAATGTGTGTAATCCTCATTGCATTTCCTCTCTTTCTATTTGTTTATGGTTTTTAGAATCAAGTTTCCGTGTAGGCTTGATTTCTTCACTACTCTTAAGTATGAGTCTGATTCCGATACGAAAAGCCACTCGCTCGCCACGTAATGAGCCTTGTTGAGCAATAGCTTCTGCTCTCTAGTCAGTGGTTTGAGTTTGTATCTCGTATCGCCTAACTTAATTCGTCTTACATTGTCGCTCATTCAGCTTCTCCATTTCTTTATCTAGTAACGCTTGAAAGTCAAATGATTTGTCCTCGTGCCGTTTAGCTCGATATAGTTCTTGTGGGTAATCGTTAGCACTCTGACGCTTTAATTGGCTACCAATCGCAGTAGATGTCAAAATTTCCATTTCCGCTCCCTTCGTCATATACAATTCCTTGTATGCCAACAGGAGTATCAACTACAGTTCCATGTGGTAAATCATCACTTGCAATTACTACATACTCGTTTTCATCTACAACAAGTCCATGCTCATTTAGATGTCTGCCCGGTATATTAAGCCCACCTCCAGGTAGCACTCTCTGTGAGTACCACGTATAAGTGTAATCGCCATATCTGACTCGCCCTAGCTTCTTAAATCGGCTACAACTGTACTTCTTACGGCAAGTTGGAACTGTTGGCTCTACATAGGTCTGCTCAACTACAACCGGCTCATTCTGAACTACTGTCGGTTCAATCTTCCCTAGCATTACGCTATTTAAATAGGAAGTAACACCAGCTGTCAGCTCAATTTTGCTATCTGCTTTCACTGTTGGCTTTAAGGTCATAATTCCAATTATTAAAGTCGATAATATCAACATCAGCTTTCTTTTTCTCATGCGGTTCGCCCTCCTCTATGAGACATATTGCAATCAGTATCAGCCAAAAGACTGTTACGATTGCCCCAACGATAATACTCGCTGTCTTAATTCCGTATGCCACCGATAATCCAAGGAAAAATGCAAAAGCTAATGCTCCGAAAATCGAATAGCCACAGCCTGTATAGAATTTCTCCTTTAAAGTTCTTTTTCTCATTCAATCACTCTCCGTTCTGCGCAAGGAATTTATTTACAAAATAAACTTGCCCTTTGCCTGTAACTTTTGTGGTCTTTGCTTCAAGTGGTAGCCTGTCACCTCTTTCAACAGTTCGTATAACAACCTCAAACAATCCCATTTCCATTGCTTTTTGAGTCGGAGCTGTCGAGCCTTGACAAACATATCCATTTTCACGTAGCCACTTATAAAGTCGCTTCTCTCCGATTTTTACCCCATTCTGTCTTATCAATTTTGCAACATCTCTTACTAGCAATGATGTTTCACTAGCTGATACTGCGTCAGCAAAAATCTCTTTAGGCTTCATTCGAGCATTATCTTCGATTAGCTTAGTGTTATCGGACTTAAGGCTATCAATAGTCTTATTGGCTATCTTCAATGCCCTAGCCATTACCTGTTCGGGTGTGTTCCATGCTTTCTCTAAGTCAATGAGATATTGTCGGCACTGTTTACCTTTTTCAGTTCTGCTCATAAGACAGATATGCTTTGCCATATCAACTGTCATGTTGTAGTCCTGTAACTCTTTCTCACCGCCATATTGATTGCTCTGTACCTTAAGGTACGCACCTTTGTAATCCTCACCCTCAATAAAGGTATTTGAGTAAGTTTCAAACCATGCGGAAAATCTCTTGCTGACCTCGAGTGCATTATGTAGTTCTCTTGCCGATACCATTTGAGTATCAACATCAACTTTTAAAATCTCATTCATGCTTCTACCTCGCTTTCCTCTGCGTCAGACTCAAACAAGGATTCTGCAATATCGCAATCATCAGTTCCATATTTGTTGCATATTTCGTCTAGGAATATCGACTCTGCTATGTCATATTCAATTTGATTTTCTGACATGATTTCTGCGATTCGTTGTTCTCTTGCGTTCATGTTTTCTCCTTTCTGTGTTATAATCTCCTCATTAGATAATAAGGAGGTGAAACAAATGTCTCATGATGAAATTCATGATTTGGCAATCGTATATGCAAATTCAAAGTTAGCCGAATACCAAATAGACAGCCGTAGTGCCGTAATGTGTGGCAATACTGAAATGTCTGTTGAGGAAATTCAGTATCTTAAATCTGCTTATCAGTTTGCACTAAATCATCTGACTGAATAGGTGTATATCTTTCGCCTTTCAGCGCATGAGAAACAGCATTGCAAATATTAAGGTGATGTTTCTCATCATTGTTTATGGACTTCTCAATCTTTTTTAAAGTACCATCAATGCTTTTTAAAGTTTTGAGAAGTTCTTTTTCGTACTGTGATTGCATTTTTTATCTCCTTTCTCTCTAATCCACGAAACTCTCAACCGGTTCGCCAAGATAGCTTGCAATTTTAATCATGGTGTCTAATTTGGGCTTGCTTTTATCTCTCTTCCAGTCTGAAAGCAACATGGGTGAAAAGTTCAAGTCTGTTGCTACCCGGTATGATGTGATACCCTTTTTCTTCAAAATTTGCTCAAATCTTGAATATGATTGAGCATATTTCTTAGAATTATTCATTTTTTGCGCTCCTTTCCTTAAAAATATATTGATTTTATTAAGGAAATCCGTTATAATGAAACTTACCAAGACAACAAAATAACAAAATTAAAACCTAGGTTTTAAGGATTCCCTTAATCTAGGTCTAGTATATTATGGTTTTCTTTAATTGTCAAGCATTATTTTAAAGTTTTCCATAATAATTTATGAGGGATTTTTTATGTACGAATACTATCAGAAATTACTAGACGAAAAAGGCTTGAAAAATGCCGATGTTTCAAGAGCTACAGGCATTTCAAACATGACTCTATCCGACTGGAAAAGAGGAAAGAGCGAGCCAAAAACTAAGAATATGCAGAAAATTGCTGATTTTTTAGGAACTACCTTGTCGTATCTAGTTACAGGTGAAGAAAGTAACCCTATATTTGAACAATCAAATACAGATTATGACCTTTCAAATATAGACAATAAGCTCAAGGACTATGTATTTAAGTTATCTAAATTGTCGGATAAAGAGCAAGAAAGTATTATGAATTTAATAGACGTAATGTATGAAAAATACTCAAAATAAATTAAATTAATAAGAAAGGTGGTATTTTTATTATGAGTAAAACTGTTAAATGTCCTAAATGGGGTTGTGATGGTGTTGGCATACCTGTTGATACCAAGAAAAAATTCTCATTCGGCAAAGCACTTGTTGGCAACACAGTAGGTGGTCTCTTCGGACCTGTTGGTGCCGTTGTCGGTACTGCTACCGGAATTAAAGGCAAAAACGGCAAAACAAAGTTTGTGTGTTCAAAGTGTGGTAACGTTTGGGAAAAGAAAATATAACCACAAGGCAGAGTTTTTACTCTGCCTCTATTTTTCTTTTAATAAATACATACAAGTACAGTAACAGGTCTTTATCTTCCACGTTCTCAATCATTTTAATTATTTCATCCTTATATTCCATACAATGCCACCTCCGATACATCAATTATAGAACATTTGTTCTTAAACGTCAATATTAGGACGGCAGATTTTTCCACCGCCCTACCGAAACTTGAAGAGTTCTCTTATTTGAGAACATCATTACTGTAGCACTTTAAAGTGTTTTATTATGTCGAATATTGACAATAGGGATTGTAAAGAGTAAAATAGCAAAAAAGAACTAGAAGGGGGATTTTTATATGAAAAGATATAGAGAATACTGCATTAACAATCATTATGTTAATATCGGTGATTTAGATAGGCATTATCAAGGTAATATGGAAATGGTTTGTAGGTATATTGAGAGCAATTATCTCGTTGACCGCAAGACCTCGAGCTATTATGTAAATTTATACATACATGATAAGCCGTTTAAAAAGAAAGATTCTGTATTAAGTACAATAGCCATCTGCTTTTGCCTGCCACTTGTATTATGCGCACCGCTTTTTCTTGACGTAATATGTATTGTAACAGCACTGACGCTTGCTATCATTGATTTAGCTCTTAAGAGTTCAGAACAAATTCCAAGGCGCCATGTAGGTTCGATTGTTGCTATTGTGATATGTGTTCTTTCTGCTTTGGGATTGATTTTTGTAGACCATTCAAGTACTGATACCGCTAAAAGCGAAAAGAAGCCCAATGAGCAAATTGAAAGCGAGATAGAAACCGAGACAGAGGGCGATTCACCACAAGGTTATCAAAAAATTGAAGCTCGTGTCGGAGAGGGAATAACTTATCAAGACAATATAGATGTAGCTTTAACTAATTTTTATGAAAATACGAATTATGATTATGAAAAGCCTAAAAGTGGATATAAATATGTTACTTTTAGCTTTCAAGTAGTGAATAATAGTGACGAAACATTTAGTTTCTCTTACACTAATGCAACTGGATATGCCGATAACGTGCAAGTCGAAAACATGCTTTATTTGACTGACAGCTCTTCGATTTTAGAGCTTTCACCGGGCAGAACCGGAAATGTCGATATATCGTTTGAAGTTCCAACAAACGCGCAAAGCATTGAAATGGATTACAATTTCAATCCATTCGCAGATGATGTCGGAGTATTTATAGGGCAATAATCAGAGAGGGAAAGTTCCCTCTCTTTTTATTCTAATTGTGAAGTAATGTACTCATATTCCTCTTGCGATATTTTACCGCTTGCTACCCTGTCGAGTAGCTCCTCTTTGGTTACTCTGTCACTCTCATATAGCCTTTTAAGGCTTTCTACTAAAATTCTCATTATAATACCCCCTCATCCATTAACTGCCTTGTATAGTTGTCTATCGCTTCCTCATCAGAGTGTTCGTTAATCTCTTTTGCCTGCTCCATTGCGATAAGATACTGTGAGTATTCATCCTGTGTCAGCTCACGTTCATCGTACTCCCAATGCTTAGGCTTGTAGGTAAAATCATCCTCGTTTCCCGTCGCTTCAACCAGCTTAATGTTTTTTCGCTGATAAACGATGTTTGGAGAAGATGTTGTGTCAATATCAAGTGGCTTGTCCGATTGCATACTTTCTACGAGCTTGTATTCTGTCATATTCAATGCACCTTGCCTTTCTGTCTGCTGTTGAAATTTTGTGTTTTAGTTTTCCAAAATCTGCAAATGGTTTGATGTACTCCCTGTAATAATCGTACATATCGCAATTTTTAATCCACGCAAGAGCGGAAACCATTTGTTTTGAGTCAAATATTGTAACTTTTGTTTTTTGCCATATTCTGACAGCTTTTGTTCTTATTTTCTTAAGGATTGTTTTTCTTAAGGTAGTCCTGTTCCTGTAAAATTTATACCCCATAAAATCAAGCGGTCTGCCATACGTTGCAAGTTTTCCATTCTTGCCGACATATGGGCTTCGAGGCAGATAGTGAAAGCGAAATATCTGCCAGTTTGCTTTCACTGTCAAGCCTAATTCTGCAAGGCTGTTATCAATCACAGCTTTTACCTTGCGTAATTTCTTTTTGCTTGCACAAAATATAGCCATATCGTCAACATAACGTGCATATTTCAGTTCAATACCGAGTGATTTAATTTCATGGTCAAGCTCACTTAAATACCAGTTAGCGAACCATACAGAGGTATAAAAACCAAGCGGTAAGCCATTCGGCACACAATGTATGACATTTTCAACAATCTGCATGAATTTAAAATCTTTGATTTTGGATTTAAGCTTTTCAATTAATTTATCCTGTGGAATACTTGCATAGAATTGCTTCACATCAAGCTTATAGCAGTATTTAATGGTCTTACCGCCTTGCCTTATCCATTTGCATATGTGCTTCTTGCCATACGTACCGCCACGCTTAGGAACCGAGCCATAACTATGCTCATACATTCCCTTGTTAAACATGGGCTTAAGCACGTTTACTATCATGTGATGTACTATTGATTCCATAACTGTCGGTATTACTATCTTGCGTTTCTTTCGTGATATTCCGTCATATATTTCTTTGGGCTTATGTTCAAAAGGTGTGAAGTTAATCGCATATTCTCTAATTTTGGGTATGTATGTATCAAGGTCTGCTAAAATTTTTCTAACCTTATTTCTTCTCTTTTTACCCTTAGAGAAGTTTTGAATTGCAAGTTTTATATTTTCGTCTGAAATAAATTCAGCATATAGATTTCTGTATGTTTTCATACGTATTCTCTTCCTATCCTCTCTACCACGTTCGACCATTTCCTACTACTAGCAGTAGCTTGCATCGAGTTAATTTTTACCAAGGGGTACGGAATTTAGTCTGCATTCATTTTATCCCATGAATGATAGGTACAGAAGCCCCGATGTTCCACCTCGCGTTACCGGCCTCGTTGTTCAAGTTCACGTAAAACGCGCCACAATGCCGACCGTTGTTCAGGTTGCCACCGAAAAGAGCAAAGGCGCAGACTAAACCCCTTATATAAAATTAACTACACACGTTTATAGTTACAAATTTTCTTAGGAGAAACGTGGTTTCTCCCTTTCTGCTTAGGCAGAAATTCCCTCTTCCCTGTTGCAAGTTATTTGTAGGAAAGAGAAGCCCCGATGGCCCACCTCGCGCGCCCGGCCCCGTTGGCCAAGTCCACGTAAAACGCGCCACAATGCCGACCGGCGTTCAGGGCGCCACCGAAAAGAGCAAAGGCTATAATTGCAATGTTAAACCAACAACCATCAGGATAATAGGTCGATGATGAGCCTGTGATTGATGTTGGAAACATGCCTAATGCCGTATACAGCATATCTTTGATATATCCACCACTTGTACCACTAGGAGTTGAATTAGGTATCTCGATATATCCTGTTCCATCAGTGTTATAGTTAGTTGCACTGCTTCCATCTTTTACGGATGGGGATAATTTAACCTTTGCCGTACCATTAGCAAGGATAAGTCCGGCTGTTCTTCTCCACTGATTGCCGTAGTAATTCTCCATACCAAAGACTTTAACTCCGGCTTTTCCGGCATTTTCGCCCCAAAACAGTCCTTTGCCGTTCATTGTACCGGTTTGAAGTAATAAATTTTCATCACTGGCATTTTCACTCATGCCTCGTCCGAATACATCTTGCGTATCGGTAGATTTTCCCATGATGATAAGCAAAATATTAATCAAGAGTCTGTCAACGTACTGCTCGATTTCATAGCCTGTACCATTAGCTCTTGCATATGTCATTTCTTGACTGACTGTTTTCGATTTAATAACTGTTTGTCCGCTTATTGAGCGTAGCTTATTGTTGCTGTCAAGTGAACCATTATAAATTGGTGTATAAAAATGAGATTTTTCATTACCGTTAATGTCGATAAAATTCAAATTTTTAAAATCTTTATCAGCTTGGTAGTTAGCAGCATAAAGGCTCGCACTGTTTGGATTACCTTTGTCGGGTGCAATTTTCCACCATATAATATCTGTGCCATTGCCCCATTCCATCATAGCATTTCCATCGTAATCAACGTTTGCTATATCTGACGCACTACCGTCTGTTTTTTTAGTCAAGTCGTTCTCGTTGAGGTAATAGTCAACCTGTCCATTTGTCTTAAGCATACATGGTTTTGGCATAAAAAAAGCATTTGCCCATGAGCCATAATCAAAAGTTCCGCTCGTGAAATTCATAGCTGCCGGAGTCATGCCTACTGCGTCTGCTAAATACCTGACTCTTGTTTTTGGGTTACTGTCCGCGCCATTAATGTGGACACCATAAATAATTCTTCCCTCGCTTAATTTTGTGCCAAGGGCTTTAATACTCTCAACAATTGCTTGCCCTGTTGTGTCTGATATAATGTCTATTCCGCTCATATTATTCCTCCTTACTTACATTGAGTAATCCGGCACTTGTCACAGAAAAAGTAATGCCTCTTCCGTTTGCTTTCTGCTCGACTAGTCCGGCTTGCTGTTCTGCTCTTTGCGCAGCTTCATTTGCAGCCTTTGTAGCTGCGTTTGCTTGACTTACCGCCGTATCAATCTTTCCCGAAACTTGGGCGACCTCGTTTGCTTTTTGCGAAGCAGTTTGCGCTGATTTTTGAGCCTGTGAAGCAGAATTGCTTGCTGAGGTAGCTTTTTCTGTCGCAGTCTGCGCTGATTTTTGAGCCTGTGATACGGATTGAGCCATGCCGTCAAGATAGCTCTGAATAAGTCTTTGAATTTCAACGTCAAAATCTTCAACAGTTCCCATTCGCTTAACGACCCCCGGTGCGAAGCACATCCATATCTGCTGTTTTTTTGTGTCGGAGTCGGTTGATACCGCCCATTCTCCGGCTTTCATTTTTGAGGGGTCGAACTGTGCGTATGCCCCTCGTCTCATTTGAATTGCCATAAGTTACACCTCGCTTTTATCAATTATCTCCATTTGCCCAAAACGTGAAGTTGTAAATACAATTGTTTGTTTGTTTCTGCGGCAGCCGAGTTTATACAAAACCGCAACTCATTACTACTCCATCCTATAAAAAAAATAGAATACAGCCCGCCAGCACTACAAAACACAGTACCTGTAGTATGTAAGATACTTTTTATTCCGTCTGGCATATATACGCTTCCATAAGTATAATACAGACTACCATATTTAGAACCAAACGAGACAGTCGCAGGAAAGCTTCCCCACATTTCTATATATCCATCTGTCCACTGTCTCCAATACCAGCCGTTTTCATTGGTAAATGTTTTTGAACCAAAAACAGTTTCAACTCCATTAAGAGTCAAATTGTTTGTAGTAATATCAACGTTAGTTCCACTTATATTAACTGTTTCACCGTTTACACTCGCAAAGCCACCGCCACAGCCTACACCGCTAGTGTGTCCTCCAACGTTTGAAAAAAGGTTTGCCCCCTCTGGAGTTACTGTAAGATTATTGTCAACGTTATTTCCACTGTAATTTCCGCTTATTTTTGTTCCGGTTTCCGCGTCTTGCGCCCAAAAACTTTGATTAAGCCCTGTAGACGGATTGACAACATCGACATTAAAAGCTTTTGTAAATTCGCCATATGCACCGACTATCTTGGGTGATACAACATAGTCCTTTCCTATTTGTGTATAACCGATGTTCTTTTTAAGAGCGTTAAGTTCATCTTTCGTACTTTTTACTGCGTTGTTCACTGTTTCTCTAACTTGGTCAACATCTTGATAGTCACTGTCGTTTGTTAATTCACTTGTTTTGCTCGGTATGCTCGGCTGATTTGAAATGTTATCCCAAGAGATTTTTACACCACTGGCAAGAGTAATTCCTCTGTTATCAAGAGTAATCAATATGTTGCCTTTTGAATCTTTCACATATTGCTTTCCGTCAACGTTGTTTTCTCCACCAAGGGTAAGCGTACCCCCATGCGCCCAATCAAAATTAATGCCGATAGCCGACATAATATTGAAAATAGCATTTCCGTCTTTATCAATTCCGGCTTTCCATGTCTTGCCGTAATCATTTGATACAGCCATGCCATTAGCTGTCATTTTCCACTGTATGTTGCTCGAATTAAGGTCGGCTTTATTGTGCATAATGTAAATAATCGAGCCGTCCTCTTGTACTTGTTCGGTTTTAAAAAGTCCGAGTGATTGAGACATTAACTGTGTCAGCAATTGCATTTGCTTGTCATATACGCTTAGTTGTTTCTGTGCAACTTCCCTAGCCTGTACAATAGCTTTTGTTTCGCTGCTGAATTTATCAGCACTATTTCTTGAAGCATTTTCAGCGTCACACGAAATTTTTGTACCACTTCCAACTGTAAATGTTCGATTAGAAATGAAACAGCTATAGGTATTCTGCTTGCGGTCTGTCACAAGTGCCACATCTCCACTCTCAATCAGTGGGTTTGACAAGAGTGTAGCGTCAAGAGGCCTGAACCTCATGCCACCGATTTTTTTGAAGATATAGCTTGCAACTGTCTGTGCTTTGTCTGTCGAAATAAACGGATTATCAGAGATTGAGACTACATATCCCTCTTTTCCGGCAAGTGCATTAACATCTTTTGTCTTATCCTCTTTCGATGTCACAATAACTTTAACACCTGTAATAACAACATCATCGGTCGCAACATTCAAGTCTTTTTGTGTGTAAACATTGTGGTAATTTCTTGCTTCTGTAAAAGTTCCACCATCAACGCTATCTCCACTTGAATAGTCGGTGAAATTTCCACCATTCAGTGTATCTCCGTCAGAGTATGGTGTAGTTTTTGTGCTAAAAGTTCCACCATCGTAGCCTTGGCTGTCAAACTGACTCATATCATACCATCCGATAAGCAATTCGCCATCGTGGCCGCATTTGCCCCATAATCCGCTTAACTGCAAGATGTAAGCTATTACCTGTCCATATGTGAGCTTTTGATTATCACTCGGTATCTCGTTAATCACGTAATCAGAGTTGTCAAATCTCGCCATAGTAAAAGGTACATCACACTTAATACAAGCATCTCTGACTACCTCATACGCTGTCGTAGGGTAGCTTAAATTGCTGTCATACTCGCGATTGAAATTATTAATATTGTCAAGACAAGTAAGCGTTATGAGTGAGCCATCATAACTTGTCTCGCTGACTCTATACTCACCGATTTTTAGTTTTTCGGTTGTGCCGTCAGAAAAGCTTTTTGAAACATATGCTGTTACGCTTGCCTTATCAAAATCGTACTTACTGTAATCTTCATAAATGTTGTTCAGCTTAATTTTCAGTTTTCCGGCAATCAAAGCCCCGATTGTAAAAGTACCATTGCTCGATGTTGAGTCATTGACCTCGAAGCCATTCGCCCACAGCTCACTATCACTAATAGGGATTTTTTCGCCGCTTGCCGTAACTATGTCAGCAAAGCAATTTACGTTTATATCATTGTCGAGCATTACTGCCCTTTGCCATTTAGCCGATACGTTTAGCATTTAATCACCGCCTTATTCTTCTATGAGGTTAAAGCTCAATGTCTCGTACCTCTTATTGTTGACAGTCCATATCTTGATAGGTGCGCCTCTGTCACCCACATAGAATGTACGTGTTTCATCGGTGCCGCTCATAGCGTCAGGATATGTCACTCTGATATATTCGGGGTTTACCATTTGAAGTATCTTTGCTGTTCTAGCCTTGTCTGTACCATTCCACGACAATTTAATCTGTCGTTTCTGTGCTATTCTGTTTTTGTGCATTTTACCATCTTGTGTACGTCCGCTGTCGCTTGCAGATACATCAATCAAGCCCCATTCAAAGCTTGACGGAGTAGGCAATTCCACTCCGTCTACTAACATCATTGCCATTTTGTTACCTCGTAAAAAGACACCCACGCAAGGGTGAGTGTCTTAACCAAATTCATTTGCTACGATATATCGTTGTCCGTGTTTTTCCTTGCCTACCTGCGTCATGCGATAGAGTGTTTCGCTGTCGCACTTGAACACATTTTCAATGATAGGTGCAGGGCTTCCGCCAACGTTAGAGTTCATCATTACTTGTGCCATTCCCTCCACGACAGCTTGTTTAATTCCCTCCGTGATTTGTTGGTTGTTTGCTACGGCTGTTTTACCATTTGAGAATTTACCAACTATCTCTCCTCGGTTCATGTAGAATGGACCCTCTTCCGGAAAACCGCCACCGGCAAAATGTGGTGCTCTGTCAAGCAATGACTGATACCCCATGTATTTTGTGCCTGTGGTAATATTGAATCTTTTATTGTTGTACTTAAACAAATTATCCAATGAGCGTACAATGCCATCTATCGAGCTCTTAACACCGCTAAATCCCCAACTGCTTATTCCGACAGTATAATGTTGATTTGTGTACCACTTGAACGTGTTTAAACTTCCGTTCGTGTTATCGACTTTTCCTTTAAGTCCATTAAAACTACCACCTGTCCAGCCGAGATAAGTGCTTGCGTTACTTGCCATCGTTGAGAACGAGTTCGATGTTCCTCTTCTCATATTTTCCGCAGCATCTTGGAATAATCCCATGTTAAATTTAGTGTTACCCAATGAGCCATTAACTCCACTTAATGAATTGTAGAGATTTGATGATAGCGCTGAGAAAGAACCACTTGTGCTAAGCGATGTTCCGCTCGCCTTGCCACTCATGCTATCCATCTTGCCTTTAGTTCCGTCAATTGAAGTGTTGACTCCGCTTAAATAGCCACTCACTCCGGCATTTAAGTTCGAAAAAGATGCGCTAGAATTAGAGCTAGTTGTACTCGCTTTTCTTTCCATGCTGTCCATCTTGCTTTTAGTACCATCAAGTGAAGTGTTGATATTTCCTAAATACCCACTTACACCAGCACTTAAGTTTTTGTAGCTATCATCAATTTTGCTTGCACTCTTTCCTATTTCTTTTGCGGTATCGTTGACCCCTTTAACTGCTTTCTTTTTAAATTTTGGTATTTCAACACCGGGTATTTTGTTAAGCAATCCTATAATGTCATTAATAATCCCAACAAAGCCGTTGTAAAGCTGTGGCCCTAATACGTTTTGTAAATCATCAACATTTAAAGACATATTCTTTTTAAATGTTTTCCAGCCTTTTTTGAAATAATTTCCCAAGTCTTTGAAAAAATTATCTACGCTTTTTTCAGCGTCTTTGATTTTCCACTTTATTTCCTTGATTCTCCACTCGAGAGGAGTAACAAGTTTAATCTTTTTTCCGTCAAAGCCTGTGGCTTCTTCACTTATTCCCAATCCGGATTCTGGACTCTTGAACCACTCTTTGAGTTTATCAATCCACCCTTTCATGTGTGCCAACACGTAATTGATACTTGACACGATAACCAGCACCTCAACTCCCCTTAGCGCAAGTTCTGTTTTCGACAAACCTTTAGCTGTTGCATATTTTTCCCATTCAGATGTAATAAGAGTTTTGGTTATCTCTTTGAGCCCGTGTTTCCATGCAAACGCGCCAATAAGAATAGTAAAAGTATCAATATCAAGTTCTCCGATAAATTCCGAAATGCCCTTAAATGCGTCTTTCCAATCAATATTGATTAGCGCGTGAATTAAAGTATCTCGTATGCCGTGAACAATGTTATTGACTGTTTTTCCAAGTTCTTGCCAACCTGTCAGCCCTGTAACATCACTTACTCTTGACATTTCATGTAATGCGCCATTTATAAATGAAGCAAAACTGTCTCCAAGATTTCCCCAATCAAACGTTGATGTAAACGAAAAAGCAAAAACTATGGCAGTTCTTATCGAGCCAGCTATTGTCTTTCCGAGTGCCGTAAATAATTTTGGACTTATTAAGCCGTTAAGGAAGTCCGCAAGCCCTTTTCCAAAGTTCGATGCGCTCTGATACACGTTATCCCAATTAATAGAATTAAGTGAGTCGGCTATTGCGTCACCGATGTACTTTCCGAGTGAGTATAAATCTTTGATTGATGATTTGTATTTTTCAAGCAGTCCATCCGTCTTTTTCAGTGAGCTATCAACTCCACTGCCAGCTCCACCGCCACCTGAACCGCCACTGCCCGAACCGCCGCCACTGCCACTGTCGCTGTTATCGTCAAGTGCGTGTATCTCGTCTATGCTAAGCAGTGTCTTTTTCAGTTTTTGTGCTTTCTTATTGGAACTATCAGCACTATCGCCAATATCGCCAACTCCGTCAGCTATGTCCTCCATACCGTCAACAGTAGCACCGCCACCGCTTATCTCGATAGTCCATCCGAAGATTGCTCCGAGTGCGTCAGCTACAGTTTTTGTAAAGCTGATAACCTTAAGCATTACCTTGCTTAAGGCTTGAACAAATGGCTTTAAAGCATTGATTATTACGCTACCTATGATACTGCCCCACGCTTGAAACTCTTGCTTAAGGACTCTTATACTGTTGGCCCACGTATTAGCGGTCTTAGAGAAGTCCTGCTGTGCAGCTTGCGTATTTGCCATGACATAATTATATCTTAGCAATACCTTTTCAGCTTGCGTCATTGACTTGATATTTGCGTCAAGTCCGTTTTTCATAGCCCACTCTGAAAGTGTGGCCTGTGTTAAATCAAGTCCATATCTCCTTAATGGTGCGATTGTGCCTGTAAAAATGGATTGTAGGCTTTTTGCAACATCAGCTTGGTCTACATCATAGAATGAAGCCATATCGCCAGCCAACTTTGTGAGATTAAGTGACATATCAGCCATACTGTCTGTAGTCTTGTATAGCGTGTTATTTTGGCTCATAAGAGCTTTATTTGCCACTGCCGTACCATTTGCCACTTGCTGTGATGTAATACCTACAGAAGTGCCTAACGCTTGGAAACGGCTTGATATTTGCTTAACTGTCAGCTCCGACATTCCAAAGTCTTGAATTGATGTTTTTGTAAAATCATCAACCTTGCTTGCCATATCGCCAAACGTGGTATCTACTACGTTTTGAACCTCTGTTAATTGGCTCGCTAAATCAACTGCACCGCCTAGCTTTCCGACAGCCCTCATAACCAGCCAATAAGTTGCGTAAAACTTACCGATAGTTGAAGCTAAGCCCTTAAAACCACTTCTTGTACTCTTAATCGACTTAGTTGTGTTTGAAAAGCCTGTTACAAGTGACCTACTAGCCGAACCAACCTTTGAGCCTTGTTGCGACAGATTAGCAAGTGCATTAGTCATTTGAATAATGTTGTTGCTAACTCTCGGTGCGCTAGATAACGTTGTCATTACCTCTTTCAAGGCACTACCAAGGTTTTTGATGTTTTCTGCAGCATAGCCGGCTGATTTTGAACCGAGCTTTGAGATTGAAGCTGTTAGCTGTGTAATCTCTGCTGATTGCTTTGATATGCTCGCAAAGCCCGACAGTTCTGTTGCCATGCTCTTTAAGGCACTTGCCGAGCTGACAAGTCTTGCAGTATCAAGGTTGCCGAGCTTTTCCATGTTAGTCGCAATCTTGCTAAAAGTACGAGTGTCGATACTGCTCACACTTCTAAGTGATGTTGCAAGTTGTGACATTCCGCTCGCAAAATTACTTATGCTTGCACCATTGAGGGAATTGAGAGTACTTCCAAGTCCTTGCAACTTACTTTGTAAATTGCCTATGGCTTTAGTCGCTTGTTGCGCGTCCGACTTGATTTGAAGCTCAATGCTCTCTGCCATTTTCTCACCTCCCTGTAATAAAAAAGAGCTACCCTAAAGTAGCTCTCATGTATTTAGTCTTTGAGCAGATAGTATGTTGTAATCAATCCAACATAGCCATCTTGCTTAAGGCCTCTATTCTTTTGAAATACCATGACACATTTAGTGAGATAGTCGCTCCACTCTTTGTAATCAGTATCAAGTTTGTAAAAATGATACTTGTCATGCAGTGTTTTCCTTAACCACTTAATGGCTGTCGGGCAGTTATGCTTCTGACCGCTCCACAAATTGTGATTTTTAGCAAATCTCTGTGAATTAACTCCAAATCTGCCATCCTCTTTAAGCTCATTTGTGTCAAATCCGATGTTCATGGCGTGTTGCCATTTCCTTACGTCTTCATTATTGAGGTAATATTCCTCGTTGCCTTTCCAAGCGTTATTCTTTGCCGGAGTTGCTGTTGGTGCCGAGCTGCTCTCTATTCCATCGCCCTTATCAAGCTCAATATAGAGTAAGTTAGCGTCAGTGCTGTTATTCAGACCGCTACAAGTAAATGCGCTCGAATACTGCCAACCATACAGAGGGTGTTTAATAACAGGCTTCTTTGCGCTATTAGGCTCATCACCGATAGACATTCCCTTAGTTGACGGATAACGTGCAATCCAAAACGGACAATTAATCTGATTTGCGTATGGTGCAATATACTGATTGTAAAAGCTAAGTCCTGTGTATACACCGAAGTTAAGCCCGGTACTTTTGATAACGCTCTGATATGTGTTGATAATATCAATAAGTGTCTGTCCGAGTCCTTGCTGACATTTATCTTCAACATCTAACCAAACAAAAGTTTTTCTTCCGGCAAGTGTCTGAATGACCTTATTTGCGTCTGTCTTTGCTTTTTCTACTGTTGTAGCGTATGAGTAGTTGTAAACACCTTGTATTGGCATTCCTACATCAGTACAGCCTTTCCAATTTCGCTCAAAGGTTTTATCCGGATTAAGGTCTTTACGGATTATTTTCAGAATTGCAAATTGCACCCCAGCCCACTTAACCTTACTCCAATCAATATTTCCTTGATATGACGATACGTCAATTCCTTTATATGCCATTTTCTCACCTCATTAATCAGGACTTTCAGGTAATCCTGACTGTCTTAATGCGTTAATTCGTTGCTTCATTTCATAAACGGCAATTTCCTCATTAGACTCCTTGTATTTAGGCTCGTTATCTTTTGAGTATTGCTCATTTAATGATTTTTCAATGTATTTTGCTCTTGCTTTATTGCCATTCAAGGCTCTGTCGATAGCTGTAAGAGTTGCACTTAATCCGTATGTGCCCCACCAAGCCCACATGTTGGAGTCGGCTTCTCTTTGTGCAAGCATATAAGCCTTTGAATAAGGCTCTAAATCAGCCGGGCAAGACATGTCTATGTCCTCAACGCTAAATCCATAGCCTTTAGTTGCCAACAGCCAATATGGGCGGATTTCGTTGCAATATACTTCCCATGTAAGCTCTTTTACTTCTTGATTGGCTTCTTCTTGGCTGTCTGCACCTCTTTCGCCAGCATCTTCGATAAAAAACTGTTTTTCTCCATTTCCGCAGACAAGCCATTATAGAGTGATTGTAAATCTCCGCCCTCTTCATTCTCTGGGTCAAGGTAATCGTCAAGTAAATCGTATACCTTTTCGAGCTGTTTCTCTTTTGCTTCTTTATTGTCAAAATCAAAGCCAAATTCGTCAGCGTGGAATTTCTGCAAACCTACGAGTAAAAACTCCGGTAAAAATTCAAGCATGTTGTCAATGACTTCAAGCCCCTCACCCTGTTGCTCCATTCCTACGAGCCTTGGGATAATTTTATTCTTAACTACCGGTGCATATCCGAATTTAACTGTGTATTCTTTTCCGCTTAATTTAATTTTCATTTTATCTTTCCCTTTCTCCCTAATTTATATAGGGAAAGAGGCAGTATTAAAACTGCCTCAATTACCTTACTATATTGTATCTTCAAGTTCGCTGTCAGCCGTGCTATCATCATAGCCAACCGCTACGGCTTTTTCCGATTGGCTCACCCTTTTTTTTTGAGTGTGATCGCTGTTGGATAGCCTTGGTCATTCTCTGTTACCGCAACATCGTAGTTATCCTCAATCCACTTAGGTACTGTCTGAACCGATACAGTCGCAGTACCGGTTAAGTGGTTATCAGAGGCTTCACCTGGGGCGAATGACTCCTGGCCAATGAAAGCGCAAATACCCTCTGAACCTTTTCCGTCTGTACCATAGAGAATGATGAAGTCGAGCTTCTTACCCTCGTTAGTTACCATCTCGTCTTTGTACTTTTTCTCAAAAGCTCCCTCAACTTCCATGGAACCGGCTGAACGTCTGCCCATTTCCTGCGTCTCTACTAAATCTTCAAGAGTTGAAGTATCTACCATGTTCTGTGAACCGAATGGTGAGGGAATTGATTTTGCCCTAACTAAGAGCTTGTAAGTTCCAGCCCAATAATCGCCACTTGTGGCAGAACCGGTTGGCGTCTTGTAAGCAATTCTACTTTTTAATCCTGTTGCCATTTGTATTACCTCCTAATTTTTCATAAAAAAATAAGAGCCAAAAGCTCTTATAATCTATCATTCCAGTCGAATGACCGCCTAGCACGTAATGTAGCAGTCCATAATTTGCCGTTTTTCCTAGCGAATGGGGTTGTTGTCAGCTTGAATGACATGGCTTTGTATTCATTAGCCACTGTCTGTGCTACATTCAAAGCTTCTGAACGGCTTTTATTCGTTGTAACAGTTACTTGTGCCGTAAATAACACTGTATTTATTCTTTCACACTCTAAATCCGTATTCTGTTCAATAGGTTCGAGTGCTTGAATCAGCACTGTTGGGAAACTAGCCGTTGCACTGTCCGACTGTTCCTCTTGTGTAAATTTAAGTTTGGGATATTTAGTTTTCAATTTTTTCTCACATCGGGTTTTTGCAATCGCATATGTGAGATTTTCAAGGTCGTACGCCCATTGATTTTGACTCGCCACTTTATCACCTCAACTAAAATTCTTCCGTGCCGTTTTCATAATTTCATTTTCCATTTTTAAAAATGCTCGATACATCGGCATTGTAGGTGTAATGCCGTATGAATGGTGTAATTCTCCGCTTTCGTCTCTCCAATACCAACCTTCGCTGTCAAATGCGTGTGTCTGCCCTGGAAAAGTTCCTTGACCGCCTCTTGCGTCATTGAAATGTGGTTTAGCTTTCCAGCCCGAGCCGTATTCAGCCATAAGCAAAGGCGATACATCAACTGTTTTAAGTCCATCTGCCGTTTGCCATGTGCTTTGTATCTGCCCTGTTTCGGTAGCGAGCACAATAGCCGTACAGCCGTCTGTTGCATCTTTAATTTCGTAACTAAATGTAATATAGTGCCCGAAATTGCCTGTATTTGTTCGTGCTACGGCTATGCCATTACTAGCAAGCTCTCCAACAAACGCTATACACTGGTCCTGTAGGCGGTCTTTGTATTTTTCAAGCTTGTCTATCGCATCTTGTATAGATTTTTCTGTCAGAGAAACGTCAATCTTCATAATTACACTTCTTTCACAACTGCTTTGAGCATGTATTTAACTGAATAGAGAGAGGGCTTGACTCCCACTATTGTAAAGTCTGCGGATGTTGAATCAACTAATCCGTTTTCGTTCTTTGTAGGCTCACTATCAAGCCAAATAACGTCACCTTTTTTAAAAGGGTATTCTCCTCTGTCTGTCAGCAAAACAGCGTCAAAATCAGCCGTATTAAAGCCATATTCCTTGTTTTGCGCTTCTCCTCCGTCAAAAGATATATTTGCCCGAAAATCAACCGGCTCCGAAAAGCCTGTTTCCTCATGGGTGTAATATATTTTCTCTCCGTCCTCTGTTTCATAAAACTTTAGATTTCCGTCCTCGTCTTTTTCGTAGACTGTGACTGTTTGACCTTGAAGCGCGTATTTCATGGCTTGCTTATTGATGTCAAGCATTTTTCTTTACCTGCTTATAAATCTGATTAACACCTGTGCTTGACAATCCGGACACAATTCCTACTGCTATTGCATCAAGAATGTCATTTGCCGGGAAGTCCGGTATTACATACATACCTATGACGCCTAAGATGCCACCCGCAACACCTACGATTATAGGAATATAATTATCCTTAATGTGTGGGATTGCTTTGGCTCCTAAACCTATCAGATATGTAATTACAACGATTGCAACTACTGTTGATACTGATGTTATATCCATTCTGCTATGCCTCCTTATCTTCGTTAAGTCGCGCTTCCAATCCGTCTATTCGGTGGTGTGCTGACTTTACACTTTCCTCAACTTTAATAATCCTGTTATCGTGAGAATTAAGTTCTCTTCTCATTTCTGTAACTTCATTCTTTATCTCTGTTGTGTTGCTTGATATTGTGTCAAGTTTCATGTTTATACGTGTATTTTGTTTTACACGCTCCGTAAGTTCTGCGTTATCAGACTTTTTGCTGTTCTTAAGATTGAGTCCTAAGGTAAACAGTCCGAAAAAGACGGAAAAAGCAACTGAAATAATGCTTATAATTACTGCTATTGGCATTGATATACCGCCTTTCATAATTAATAATGGCACACCGCCCACCACCACTTAATGTGTACCGCCTGCTACCATATTGGTAACGCACAATCTTCTTTTGCTATAGCACTTTAACAAAAGGAAATACTCCGACAAACAGCTTATCTCTGTCTTTCCATGTACGGCTCACTCCACCCTCACTTAATGCGCTCATGTAATTCTCACCGGCTTGTGAATGGTCGTAGACAGCAAGATTGATAACAACATTCTCAAACTGCTTTAAGTCGGCAGTTATATCATCATCAGTGAAAGTGTTCGGATAACACCTTTTTGCTTTTACATCTTCCGTAGCTTGCTTAATAAGCTGTTCAATTACCGGATTATCTTCCTTGTTATCGAACACTACCACATCAGATGTTGTATCATCATCATTTATGACTGTATCAATATGAAATTGTTTAAGCCTGATTTTGACTTGCTCTAATGTGGTGTATTCCATGCCAAGCTCCTTATAATCCAAATTTTTCAATTAACATTTTCTTCAAGTCACCGCCATTTATTTCTGTGGCATTTTCGATACCATTTTCGCTCGCAAGCTTCTTTAGGTCGGCTGTTGACATCCTGTTAATTTCTGTCTTTGTGTATGGTGTTTCAGGTGGGTTCATAAAATCAGAAGGTACCGAATTGCTATTGCTTTCCGGTACCTCGTCTCCGACTTTATACCACACTCCATCATGCTTTATAGAGTGCGTTGCTATCATAAGCCTTAATCCTCCTTAACTTTGAGAACCATAACGCTATCCATGCCCTCGAATGTAGGTAATCCAATCATGGATACGATACAATGAGTATTGATAGGATGATTTGTAGCGTATGTATATACAGATACACCAGTCTCAACAAGTGAGAGGTTTCCGTCTGTGATACTTCCGCTTCTTTCCTCCGGGGTCTTACCGAATGTGTAATCGCCAAGAAATACTCCGGCAGACTGCGCAGATACAATGCCTGTTGGTACAAAGTACTGTGTCTGTCCTGTCTCGTCAACATAGAGCTTATCGTATACTTCAATCTCGATACCATATCCCTTAAGATATTCAACAACCTGTGCTTGCTGTAATCTGATACCGCCGTTGTAAGCGGTGATGCCAAGCACCTGTTTCTTTGTATCTTCTGCGTTAAGCACCATTTCCCAAGTCTCTGTATTCATGGTGAAACGAGTGAGAGAATATCCTGTTGCCTTTGAAAACTCTCTCTTGGACCTAATAAGGTCGTCAAGTGGTGTGGCTGTAGCCGACTTGTCCCATGCGCTTGTGCCTGTAAAAGTCTTGTAATGCTTTGCCGTATGCTCTGATTTCTCATTATCTGCAAGATAGTCAATGTAAAAAGGTTTGTCGCCAATAGTTACTTTTACTCTTGGTACGCCATCTGTAGGTGCAAGTAACTGCCAAATCTGTCTCTCCGGCACAACTAATGCGCCCTCGATAAGGTTCATTGGTTTCTTTGAGATTTCACGTAATACGTTATTGGCAAGGTTAGAGTTTTCCGAAGTTCTGTAATTGTCATACTCCTGTTCCTCTTTTTCCGTTACCATATAAGACTCACGATAAAATGGCATTGAGTTCTGAATGTCAGAGAAACCTCCAACGTCTCTTAGCTCTGCCTGTGCGTCAAAGTTTGAAGCTTTGAGTGATACCGGCAGTCCGTTCTTGCCCTTGATAAATCTAAGGTCGAGTGAGTCCTGTTTACGTGTTCCGAATTTCTGTCTGCCAAGATAAGGGGCAGTTCCTAATGTCTTCTGATAATTGTTCCACATTACACCGAGGCTTCTCGCTGTAAATGCTTCTGCTAATGGTAATGCCATGTTCTTCTACCTCCTTTTAAACCTGACTCGCTACAATCTTTGGTGCGCCATAGAAAGTAACTCTAGGTGTTGCAGTTCTAGCTTCATCTGCGATTGAAAGTGACTTAACTTTCTCCCAATCAATAGTTCCTTGATATACATATGTTCCAGGTGCGTCACCCATTGTTACATCTACATCGTGTAACAGATAACCCTTGCACTCTGCGTCATTGCTTGGGAATGGTGTACCAGCTGGCACAATCTTCATTCCGTTTCCACCTGCGCTTGTTACCATAGTCTGTGGCACAAGGCACGCTGCACCCTCATAAGGGAAAAATTTTAAAATTCCTTTACCCTGCGTAAAGTCTCTTACGATTGGCTTTCCCATCGTTCTACCTCCTGTTTTAAATTACATAGCTGTTTTGACTTTCAGCATTTGCAACTGTACCAAATGAGATTTGTTCTGCATTGGCTACATCTGCTGGCTTTGAGTCGGGTTCATCATTTTTACCGCCATTGCTTGGATTAGGAGTATCTTTGAGTGCGTTTTTCTCATACTCCGCTATCGCATTGGCTTTCATGTCGGAAATAATCTTGCCAAGTGATGTCGTGTCAAAAGAACCATCCTCTTTTACTACTGTTTTTGCCTGTTCTGCTGTGATTTTGAAATCAGTCATAGCTTTCTCACGCAAATCTCTGACAGCATTATCTTTCTGTAGCTTAGCTATCTGCTGATTAGCTGTCTCTAAGGCTTTATTCGCCTTTTCAAGCTCCGTCATGTTGCCAGCCTGTAGTTCATCAAGCTGTGTCTGTAGCTCGTCAGCTTTGTCGGCTTTAGCCTTGTACTGATTGGCTTTCTCTTTCTCTCTTGCCATTTCCTCACCGCTCTTGTTAAGCAGATTTGTTATCTGCTCATCCGTTGCGTCCGGAAAAAGCTTCAAAACATCATTTCTTGTCATTTCATTACCTCCGTAACTCACGCTTTTGTTATCGCTGGTTGCACCAGCCGAGTTTTTCTGTTGTTTAACGCACAACTGCAAATTTTTGTATAATAAAAAGCAACCTATAAGTTTCCTTACAAGTTGCTCATTATTTGTAATATTTAAGGGTACATCTGCACCCTGCTATTTCTTTTACTTGTGCCCCTAAAGAATGGTCTTTTGGAAACATCATAAATGAGTTCCCGACTTCAAACGGCTCAAAAATATCAATCCTCTTTCTGTCAACGTTCGCATGTGTAGGTCTGACATGTGAATCTTCTTTTGAGCGCCACTCTTTTGTTTTGTAGCCCTGTTTTACCATTTCAGTTTGCAATCTGTAATTGCCGACTGCATTAGCTTCATTCGCAGCTACATTTTTTGCTCGCTTCTGTGAAGTAAAATACTCTACTTCGGTATTTTGCGTGGTAGCATCAACTACCTCATTCACAATGTACCGAGCATAATCTGTAATATATGAGGGTGTTCTCTTTGCTTTACAGTACTGCGTGGCAACACTCTCATATCTGATGATAAATTCTTTAGTGATAGTTGTTATCTCTGTTTCTTCCTTGCCGGATAACAAGGCAAATAGCATAACAAAGATTTTTTCAAACTTTTCAGCAAGCTTTTTTCTATCTTCCTTTTCCTTGTCGGACAAATCCATCTCACCAAAATATGTATCATAATCTATGTCCTGTATTTCATTTTTGTTAAGTGCGTGGATTTCGTCTGCCATATCAAGCTCCAAAATAAATTGACAGCCAATTATTCATCGGCTGTCTTTCCATTGTTCTTATCATTGTTATTATTGTTAGGTGTAGCTGTTGTCGGCTGTTCTTCCGGGAATAACATTTCCATGCGCTTAGCACTTTCAAGAGTGACTTGTTCAGGGTCGCTAAACATATCAATCGTCTTGACGGCTCTCTTGTAATTGATACCGCACCTAAGTAATATTTCAAGCACCTCTGCCTTAACAAGCATGTTGTCGAGCTTATTATGATTAATGTGTATCTCAACATCACTAGGCATAAGCGTAAAGCCCTTATTAATTCTCAGCCTGTTAAGAATAAGCCTAAGTGCCATTCTTTCTGATTTCTTGAGGATAGGCTCATTAATAGCTGTCCTAAGCCCTGCATCGTAATGTCCGTTTCGCAATTCTACGGCAGAACCGGTGTCACCGCCTGTGTTGCCCTGACGATTTGCAAGACCTTGAATACTCAAAAATCTTTCAAAAAGGTCAGTGAAAACCACTTGTCCCTCTGTCTGATTAAGTTCGCTTGTCATTACATCAACATCAGCTTTATTGTCTGAACCATTGTTAGATTTGACTACCAATGCCCCCTCTTGTCGCATTTTTCTGAATGTATCTATGTCAATCTCACAATTAACAAATTTCACCCATGCAGACACAAACTGCTCGACTCCATTAATTCTGTCCGATGTAAGCACGTTAATAGCGTCTGTGATTGCAATAGTCATTTCAATGTCAGATAATCGCCTTGCATTGTTTGGATATTCAATCACCGGAATTGCTCTGTTGCCGTTTATTCCGCTTACATAAATCTTGCCGTTGCGAATATCAAACCACTCATTGTCAGTGAACACATAATATATATCTGCTCCGTTCTCGTCCTCTCCGATTTGACAAGAGAATGCCGGACGTCCGTTTGAGTAGTATACTACAAACGTATACATTGGATTTTCAGACGATAAATAAAAATCGCTTTCATCAAGCAACTGTCCTTGTCCATCATCATTACCGATGAATCTGTAGCCGGTACCGCATATGCTTCTCCAACGATGTATGTCTATGTCGCACTCTTGTTTGCTTTCAGAGTCCATTGTGATGTTAAGCTGTGTGATTTCTTCCGACTTATGGTTATCGGTGCCACGCAGCACATATTGGATTGGCTCGGCACACATCTCTGCGGTTTTGCGCTCAACAAGCTCATATGCAAGATTTACGGCAATCTTGTTATTGATTTCCGGTCGGTTTACTTTCTGTCGATACAAAATTGGTTGGTCACCACGATAGTATCTGTCAAGATACTCAATCTCAATAGCGTTTTGCTCGTGAATCACAAGTGCTTTATTCAGTTCTTCGATTATGTTGTTTTTTGTGATTTGCCTTTTACGCGTGAAAATAACTTGTCTGCCGTAATTATTCTGACAGACAGCCGAAAAAGGTCTTACGTTTTTATGCGCGTACCTATACATCAATAAAACCTCATGCCACTTGCAGAAGCCCTCTGTGGAACCTCTTTTATCTGAAATTCTTGTGTGCCAGCCCAAAACCATATCCATTTACGGCAGTGCGTACACATCACCTTGTGGTGTTTCTTATCGTTTTTATTCACCCACGTTAATAGCTTTCCGCAACGAGGGCACATTACACTTCGTTTTCCTGTTGGTACGATATTCTGATTATTCATGTTATCCTCGCTTCACTAAAAATAGCACCCACAATCTGTGAGTGCCATTTCTAAAAGAGATTTTCGCAATGAACGAATTACGATTTTTTCATAGTTATATTATAACTGTCAATTTTTTAAGTGTATATATGCAATGATATGCAAAACTATGCACACTACTGCACATTTTCAAGATATTCTTTTCCGTAAAGCCTTTCAAACTCTTGCAAGGCTCTGCCGTGGATTGTAAATATTTTTCTTATGCTCCAATTTGTAGCCTGGGCGATTTCTTCAAAAGTGTTTTGATTAACATATCTCATTGAGAGTACATGATAGTAGTCAGTATTCTCCATACTATCAATTTGGCTGATAATATGATTTCTTTTTCTCATAAATTCATCAACAAGTCTGTCTGTATCTTTTTCCAAGTCCACAATTTTAGTTACTGTACTGCCTAATTTATCTTTGTCAGATGAAACATCAACCGCTTCTTTGTCCGTTGAAACAGTAACACTACATGCTATTGTCTTAAGCCGGTATATTTCAGACAGCTTGTTTTGTATCATTTTATCTAATCTGCTGATTTGATTTAAGTAAGTTTTTGTATTCATTAATAAAGCCCTCCTCTGAACGGATTGTGTACTGCTTCAACCTTTGCTATTCTACTGCCTTGCGTCATTCTTAAGGCAAAGTTTGAAAAAACATCAGGAACATCATCAAGCTGTTTTTTGCCTGTTACTGAATATCGTTTCAGCAGTGATACCATTACTCCATAAGGCTCATTGGGCTTATAAAGTGATTGGTCTTTGAAAATAATATGTTGTAAAATCCAGTTAGAACACTGAAAAATACGTGCTTCCTTATTTGTCTCTGTAGGTACATCAGTGATGTTGCATATCCACCCTTTATTTTCAACTCGCTTATTGACTTCCATAGCCACTCTGTCACCACCGGCATTACGTTCAAACTCGCACTCTTGCACCTGATTATTAACTAATATGTTTGACGCGTTTTCATACTGCATTTCATAGTCTGCCGTATTATCGCACACGCAATCAACGCAGTAATAGTCCTCGCCATATTTTTGCAGTATTGGCATAACAAAATAGTCTGTGCCTTTTCCTTTTGTATCGCATTGAGCTGTGATAATTTCCGGCTCGCCATGTGGCAGATTGAAGTATCTGCGGATTTTATCATCGGGAAACAATAGTCCCTCACGCTCGATAGGCTCCTGTTTATACAGACATCGGTAAGAGATTTCGTCCATGAGTAATTGTTGGTCTGCAAAAAACTCTTTCGTAAAACCTCCATACTCATAATCAAAATTGCTTTCTCCTGTCACCGGGTCTACATCGGGAACCGATATTGTTTTAACTCTCGGATTTCCAATATACATATTTTGAATACGCCCGATAACATCATGTACGCTCCAACGAGTGGCAATATGTATCTCTTTACACGGCTTTCCGTCCGTGTCTTGCGTCTTACGTTGTCTTGCGTCTACTGCGTATTTATCCCACAATTTGTCGAGTATTACAGGATTTAAGGCTTCTTCAATTCCACCTATCATATCATCAACTAGCAAAAATTTACTTGCACGGACTTTTCCGGCATTCTTACTTCCAACAGAAGTACATTGTACTGACGGAAAAGGCTTGTATTTGCCAATATTGAATTGCTCCATTTTGGCATTCGTGCTTGTAACTGATAGATTAGGGAAAATGTCATGCCATGCATAATCATCATCATTTGTAACAATGTCGTATACTCCATCGTAGTACATTCGTGTAATATCGCCACTGTGTGAATAAAATAGGCTGTAGTCTTTTGGAAACCAACCGGCAACTGCCGAATGAAAAAATTTCTCAATCGTACTCTTTCCAGCTCCAGGCACTAGGCTCACACACAATATGTCGTATTTATCATCAATCATGCCTTGCAATGCGTCCACAAGTCCAATTTTGATTAGTTGTTTCCTACGTGGCATATAAAACCGGTCTTTAGGCTCACGCTTCTTCTCTATATACTGAAAATAGCTGTCAACTATTTTGTTTTGAGCTTCAAGCAACAAAACCTCATATTTTTTGTTTATCAGCTCATATGTGGTTTTGTGGTCAAATGCGTATTTTTCCAAATCCCATATAGAGCCACCTGTTTTAGCCGTGCAGAATCCCTCTATAAGCTCTTTTGCCCTCTTGGTGAGCTGTAGCCCATACTCAATATCTTTCTCTCCGTTTATGGCTACACTGCAAGCGTCTACATAGGCATTAGTTACCTGTTCATCTATTCCATTTCTTTCTATGTAATTTTCGTAACTATCAACTGTGGAAATAAGGCTCTGACTAGCCATAAGAAAAGCACCTCCACTTTTTCAGCAAAGGTGCTTATAGACCTCTGCCTATAACTGTTTTAGGGTAGCGACTACAATCAATCTGTAGCCGGTAATATGCGTAGTCAGTAGTAAAAGCTAATCTTAGCACACCAATATTGTACGCACCTCTTGATGTTTCGGAAATTATTTAAAGACTATTTTCTTCGTCTTGTTTTAGGCTAACGACTAACTCTACTTGTTAGCCGGTAATATATTTATTCGCATTCTGAAAGTCTGTCTTTTATAAACTGTTCCAATACGCTAAAGCCTTTTGGCTTTTCAATTCCTTTTCTTGCAAGTTCTGCAACTATTGTTTCCATTTCTTCCTTTACTCCTTGATAAGCAATTTTCATTTCAGATTTTATTTCGCCCATTTGATTTCCTTTCATCGCAAACAATAGTCTGCTTCTTCTAATTTATCCGCTATTCTTGTCATTTCAATCTGTGTTCCGTTTTCGTCATTTGTGTATACATTTACACATCTTGCAGATTTGCTCGTTGAATCTCCAAGCGTTATTTCCGTTTTATCATCCTCAAACTTATAACATTTACGCATTTCTTCAATGCAGCTATTCATTTCAGTTATTTTCATAACCTCGTTCCTTTCTCGCACTATTCGCTAATGATTTTGTTTCCTCTAGGGCTTTCATTGCTAAAGCTCTTGAAAACTCCACACTACCTAAAGTTGATTTTGTGTACTCATTAACTGCATCAACAGAAATGCCAACGCCAATAGTTATATCGTGCAATTCAGATGTTTCTATCGGTTTGTCATTTCTACCACCTATTTCGCGCGATTGTGCTTCTCTAAGCGCTTCACTCTCTATTGATTTAATTACTTCTGCCATGCTCATTGTAATACACCTTAAATCCTTTCGCTGCATAATCAGAAACAGCCTTTTTCAGCTCCTCGTTGGTGGAATACGTCTCCTTCAAAAGAATAGCCATGCCTTTTTTGCTGACCGCATAAATTCCAAACGGAACCTGTTTACTTGCAACATGTAAAACAGCTTTTAATTGTTCTGCTTTCATTTCATACACGCTATTTCCAACTGTCAGTTTCACTTCTCATAAACCTCTCAAAATCTTCCCTGCACTTAGGGCATAAGTCAATTTGCTTTGTCTTTGTACAATAGTATTCTTCTAATACAATATTTTCTATGCCGTCTCTACTTATAACCGGTTCTATTTTCCCTTGTTTAATTTCCGTAAATATTTCTTTGAAAGACATAGCCTTTTTTAAATTCACGGTTCTTAGACAAGGGAATATTCGGTCATACCATATTTTAGGCTTTTCTATTTCCGTCCCACACCTATCGCAAGTGCACCATTCTTTTTGATGTTTCATAAAATTCCTCGCTTACAAATCAAGTTTATTCAAATAATCCGTTCCGCTATTTTTAAGTGCCTTGCTAATGCCGTTAATCGTATTAGCCATTGTCTGTTCGACTTCCTTTATCTTCTCAACTCTTCCACCACATTGCAACGATAAGTAGCTTTTCTGCCAATCGCTTGCGTTTACAACTATACTATTGTGAATATCTTTCTGTGTAACCATCATTCCACCGCCTTTTAAGCCAACCCTAGCATACATAAAATATCAAATACTGATATTTCCTCTGTGTCCTCTCTTGTGTGCATAAGAATTTCTTTAAGCTTTTCATTTTCTCTGTTGCTGTATTTATTTCTATCACACATTCTCGAAAAACAATAATATTTGCAATATCCATAGCCTGCCCCAAGTCTGTTGCCGTGAATGCTCTTTCCGACAATATCGTAATATTTTGGAACTTTTAAAATATCGTGTTCTTCATCTAGGGCACATTCCTTTTGCTCTGCTTCTAGCTTTGATTGAAGATATTTCAGAAAGCTTCGTATATCCTGTTCTGATTTTGAAATATATAAAATAGTTTCTTTCATTTCTTCCGCCAGCTTTCTAAGCACCATACATAAACATATTTCCAAAATGGAAATCATTTAGTGCTTTTTCCAATTCGTCTTTGTACCTAAATGGACTTAAAGGGCTTTTTATTTCTTCCCTCAATATAGGTGACATATTGTACATCAAAATGTCTTGTGTAGCACTTGAAAGATTTTGCGGTGGCAAATCCGCCAAAGCGCATAACTCCATCCTTTTATGGTTGCACTTTTCAGATTTAGGGCAACTTTTACATTTTTCTGCTAATTTACTTAAAGGTTCCGCCATTACTACACCAACTTTCTGCCACAGATAGGGCAATAATTAATTGTCATAGTTTCCCAATAATCAGAGTAACTATCGAATGTGCCAATCTGATATGTGTTATCTTCCGCTTGCATAATCCCATCTGATAAGTTTCTGTTTGGAACTAAGCTATAATCATCAGTATTCCATTTTGTAGGATTTTCGCAAAAACTCGCACATGCCTCTTATTTCTCCTTTGCCTTAAAAAGCGTGTCAGGAAATGGAATGCCTAAAAAATGCATATTTGCGTACTTCCTAAATGTTGGTCTGCTCATGCCGGCCATTTTTGCAGCTTTCGATTGTGAACATCTGCCGCATGCGTATTCCGTCAATGCTTCTTGGAATAGTTTGGCATTTCGCGTCTTAACTCCCTTTGCCATATTTATGCCTCCGCTTGATATTATTTATGTATGCCTGTGATACATACTCCGCTTGATTGGTAAAAACAACAAACAGGCACAGCGGAAGTGCTTTTCGCTCCGTCAAGCTAGTTTGTTGTAATCGGATAGACAGGACTCGAACCTGTGACTCCCTCCGCTACCATTGCCGCAGTGGGTTTCTCCCAACTGAACTACTATCCGAAAAAGGCAAGATACACTCCATCAAAAGGTTTCCCAAAACACATTACAGAATTTTGAAGTGTCTCACCCCATTGCTTTCAGTCGCGCGTACCTAATAGCAACTTGTTTTTGTGTGTTTTCTTTTATTTTTCCGAAACTGCTATATTGCAGACCATCAGCGTTACGCAACCGCTATTCAAGATATAACAGCTCGCACTAAACCGACGTATGATTGATGTGGTGTGGATTTGAACCACACATGAAAGACTTACTTTCTCATAATGTCCCCTGAGAAATACTTTCTCTGTATTGCGTTTTGCAATAGACATTTCATAGCGTTTACCCATTCCGCCACACATCAACAATCGGCAAGGTTGGGAATCGAACCCACGACCAATCAGCTAATAGCCGACTGCTCTACCACTGAGCTACATGCCGATAATGAGGGTGAGGTCTAAGGAGTGGCAACACCCTCCGGAGATATAAATTTGTATGTGCTGTAGGAAAAGAACTAACGAAACCTACAGCAAAGGACATGTGAGGGATTGCACCTCACCTATGACTCACTAATTTGAGTTGCCCTAGTTTAACAATTAAAGGGGGTATATATGTCTACTCTGCCTATTACAGATGTCTTTACGACAGGTTGATTTTCACACTCGTGTATCGTGGGATTATACACGATTAAACCCTCACGAGCCTTGTGGCGGCTCTTAACAGCTTTCCACTATGAGGGCGAAAGGAACTACTAAGTCCAATGTCGGGGAACCAAGTAAACCCCGAACAGGGCATGTTGGATTTGAACCAACGAATACAGCAGTCAAAGTGCTGCGCCTTACCGCTTGGCGAATGCCCTATATTTACTGCCACATGAAAGCTATGGCAAGTATTTGACCGAACATTATAGCAATGCTAATGAGTCTTGTGGTAACTGTCTCTTTTTCGTTCAATGCAGCACTTGTCATTCCAAGCGCAATTAATGCCAGCCATACTGTTGTTGCAATTTTTAGTACAAACATGATTTACACCTCAAAATCTAATTATCCTTAAAGCCCTCTATCAGTGACTCGGTTATGGTAGCCAAGATTAGAAACACTACCGAGATAAGCAATCCGTGTCCGTCAGATAAGAGTACTGCACGAATTGTGCAAAGCATCATCAGCCACAGGAAAACATTTTTAATCAACACCGGAAGTTCCTTATCCACGAATTTTCCAAATACTTTCCATCTGCGCCTAGATTTAAGCTCGCGAGCCTTAATTATGTACCATGCAGCCTTGCTCATATCCTCAACTACAGAATCTTTATGCCCGGCACGATATTTATACTTGTATGCAGTAATCTCACACCATTTAGCCACGTCCTTAAGCCCGTAAATGTCAATCATTTCATCAATGCACTCTTTACGATTAGGCAAGTTGTAGTGGCTAGGGTGGTTTACCATATCGGAATTAATTTTGCTAGACTCAAATCCTGTTAATTTCATCACTGTTAGCTCCTTTACTGTTATATATTATATATAACTGATATATTATCGTAATTGTATGTATATATATTATTATTGTGTATGTTGTTTAATTAATATATAACTTATGTTATGATAATAAATACCGCTTGGTGTGATTAAGGTATGAGTAAAGGCCTTTTTGTTTTGGCGGATATTTTGGGGGCTAAGTGGGGCAGTTTGTCGCTTTTTATGTACACCCCCAGGGCGCCCAATGCGTGCGCCGTTCAGCTCTCAAACATCAAGCATTTTAAATTGTATCTATTGCATATACAATTTATTTCTATGCTTTCAACTCTTCGCTAAACAACTGTTTTGCGAATAGTTGTAATAATTCAATAGTCCTCAAAGCCTTATAAATCAAAGGTTTAGAATTGTGTGTATTGTATATACAATTACTTGGCATTATCAACCATGTTACCGCTTGTTAATGCTTTAATATTCTGACTATTTTCCCCGCCTAATTGTGGTAATTGGTCCACTGTGAGTGCTTGCTTTTGTCTATTACTATCTGCCGTGTATGGGCTCGCCCATCCAAACTGACGATTGAGTACTGCTATCACTCCGACAGGGTTCTTGCTACCAGTGACGAGCTTATCAGAAAGACTTTCTTCCCTGTATTTTGCAAGTTTTTTGTATATATCCGAAGCCACCGAGCTTAATTTATTGCCATCACGCCAGTTATATATAATACTATCCGGAATACCTGTTAACGTAGTATAACCAATAACAGATACTTCTTTATCGTATCTCATGCATAGATCATATATATATATATTTAATACATCCATGCATTTATCATAATCATAACTATTGCAATTACTAGGTATTTTATTGCTGTTTAAATTATAATTTACTGTACTCTTTAATACTCCACCTTTAAACACATTTTTATAAATAAAATAAAGAGCACTATTCCAAACTGCTTGGCTCTCTTTTTTCATGTCTTCAATGCCGTTTTCTTCGCAGAAAATACTAAGTTGTGCCATGATCTCATTGTCGTAGATTTCAATGTCTTGTTGATTCGCTGCCATTTTCTGCACCTCCTTAAATCTTTAAAAAAATAAAAGCCTGTACACTCTAGCAACTTTTAATTACTAAAGTCATACAGGCTAACCGGCATCCGCATACACACTCGTGCTTGGTAATAACACATTCTGTGCTTAAATTGTTGTTATTAAAATACACCTTTTACTATATTTTGTCAAATAGATTTTAAAATAACTATTGACTGTATATATTAAGCTAAATATATTTAATCAAGTATTATATATATTTATATATTATATATTATATTTTCTTGTTTAATATAAATAAATAAAAATAAAGGGGTTAATATAATAATATACACATCTATAAAGCCGTAAGGCTTTATTAATATATATACTATACTTACCTTACCTTACCTATACTACGGATACATTTTGTATACAGACCTGTATACATGATGTATACATGATGTATACATTTCGGATACAATTATCAATTTCCTTGTTTATTTTTCCGCTCTATAAGTTTTAAAGTTGCAAAAAATCATGATGTTATCATTAATTTTTTCACTCATTGTATATCTCCTTTCAAACTTCCATCTTAATTCTCTTCGCAATCCTCTATTCTCCAATTGGGCCTCATTCCTTGAGCTTCCCACACAAGATAATCTTTCATATCGTCAATATCTTCAATTTCCGCCCATTTGTCATGTTCCTCTTCAAACTCTGCGTTTGGTTCAAACCACGCTTTGACCTCTTCAAAGGTCTTTGGCTTACTATATTCGGCTCTGTTGTCTGCGTCAACTATTCTGTATTTCATATTCTTTATACCTCCATTTATTGCTTCAATTTGCCTTTCGTGCTTCTTTTTATATTTCTTCAATCTTGCCCATTCTTGAAGTCTCAAAAACCCCATCTGATAACTGTCCTTCAAGTTCTTTTTCACATTCTTCGGGCGTGTTTCTTGTGATTCTGATGATGCTGTATTCATTTGTTCCCGTCTTGTCAGCGTTTTCAACTTCTATGATTCGCGTACCTCTCTCGTCCGAAAAATCATATTTATACGAATCACAAAAACTTTCTCTCTGTCTGTGACCTACTTCGCCGTAAACTTTCCATGTCCTTGTTACCATCTTATCTACCTTTCAGCTTTTCGGCTGTCCTTTCTTTGTTCTGTAATTATAATATCACAATTCTATGCATTTGTCAACACTAATATTAGTGCTAAAAATATTTTATTTTTTCGTCATCCGTTGGGGCAATTTCTATTATATCACTAGGCTGCAGCCTTAATATAATACATATAGTGTTTAAAGTATCTAGTGTTATACTTTTGCCGTTCCTTATATTAGACATGGTTGCTTGGCTCAATATTTTCTCTTTTCTTATTCTAGTACTTGTGTAGCCTCTGTTAGATAGCTCTTTGAGTACATCAATTTTGTATTTAATCAATGTTTTTCAATCCTCTTTTCTATATTATATTTTTATTCTCTTATGATACTTTAAAACGTTTTTAAAGTCAACTAATAAAAATATTTTATTTTCACTAATTTCAGTGTTGACATACACCAATATTAGTGCTATTATAATATCAAGTTAATAAGCAATTGATTTTTTAAAGGCAAAATGATACACTATTAGTAATTTCTACTAGTGTAGATTAAAAAATCTCTTTGCTAATTAAACTTATTTTAAAAACGGAGGGATATATGATGAAATTTGTTGAATTATCAGAGAAAGAAAGAAAAGCAGTAAAAGAAGCATTGGAATACATAGGCTACTTTGACGTAGCAGAAAGCCCAGAAATGCTCCAAGAATGGCTTGATGATGGAACTATAAGCATTGGCACTGGCAGAAGCGGACGCGATGCCGTGTGGATTATTACAGAGTCACACGAGTCGGCAGTCTATATTGATACGCTGGAGCCTTTAAGCCAGGAAGAAATTACAAAAGAATTTCTTTAAAAAGGGGGAAAAATGCAAAAAGTTAAAAAAGCAGCCGCACAGCTAGACAGCCGGGCGGCTGTCTCTGTATTAAATAATTTAAAAAATAATCAAATTGTGGTTGAAAACTACGATATTTTTTGCGAGCTTTACGAAAAAGCAATTGCTTGCAAGGACTGTAGCCTTGCGCCGCTTTTCTCTGACGGCTCACTCATTGTGAAACAGAAAATTAATGATGATTGTATTGACCTTATAATTAATTTTTCCGTGAATTTCACCGAAAAAGGCTCTGTTTTGGCAGATTTAGAATGCTTAAGGCTAGATTTTTTTGCCCAAAATGGATTTAGTGAAGATAACACAGCGCCGACGATTAAAGCAATTGAAAATAGGCAACAGCAATTTAGATATATCGGTAAAATAAAAATTGAATATAGTTTGGAATTAGATAATATCATAGAATGGGAAAACTCTTTGACTAGTGTTTTAGTGCGTCGCGGATATGCGGATCCAATTGAATACCTAAATGCACAAAGCGACGTTGAAGAGATTCGCGCTAACCTAAAGGCTTGTATAGATCTATTTAAAGGGGTGTTGATTTGCGCGGATTATCTGCTTAAGCACCCGGAAGAGAAGCACAAAGAAAGACACACAAGAAGCCACAATGGGAACAATCCAAGCACCAAAAGTTTTCAAAAGCAGACTGATAGTGTTCAGGTTATTTCTTTGAATTCTTTACGATTTAAAACAGCTAATAAAAAAATAGCAAATGTGCTAAAAAGCAAAAAAATCCACCGAATAGCAGAAGGCTGGAGCGTCCGGGGACATTACAGGCATTATAAGAGCGGGAAAGTAATTTTTATTGAAAGCTTTGAAAAAGGTAAAAACCGCAGTCAAGCATCACAGAAAAAAACAAAATATCAGCTTTAGAGCAGTAAAGTGCCTGTCTTTTCACAAGCACTCTTCCGCTCTTTGAACTGCTTGAGCGTGAGCGCATTCCCTTGGTGGCCGCGCTCATTTTTATATCTCCGATAAAAAATAACGTTTCTTTGTTACGACATAACTATAACATTTTGTGCCTTGTATGTAAATAGTTTTTTGTGCCTTATTTTAATATTTTTTCTTCACGCTCTAATTTTTCGGCTACCGCTAGTTTGATAAAATCGTTAGCGCTGTATTTTAGGGCTTTAATTCTGTCTTTTGTGCCTTTAGCAAAGCGACAGTTTACGCGCTCAAATTTATCATCATACTTATAGTTGGCTTTTCTGCGCGCTTCTGTGGTCTTATATTCCATATGTTTTGCACCTCTTTCCTTTATATAGTTACATTCATTATATATTTTTGTGCCTTGTAAGTCAAGTAATAATAATTGCTTCTATATAATAACGTTTTAAATATTTTTATGCCTTGTATATATTGCATAATAGTTTTACTTTTTTGTGCCTTACATTTTGTATATTTTGTCTATTGTTTTGTGCCTTACATTTTGATATACTTTAGTCAAGTCGAAAGGCAAGGAACAAAATAAAAAGCCTGTCGCAGAGCTGACAACAAAACGACAGGCGCCAAACAAAATAATATGAAAGGCGCGTATATTATAACATACGTAGGAAAAGGTGTAAACCATGAGAAAATTAAATTGTAAAGAAGTAAATGAGGCATTAAAAAAGGAAATTATGGACAGTTACGAGAGCGCAGAAGAATATTACACATATGACGGCGCAGAGATGAAAACAGAATATAACGACATCTGCAAGGACATTTTAGAGATGTTTGAGCGCGAAAACTTCAATGATGATTTGAGATACAAGGCCGGTAGAATAAGCAAGCAAGACTTATTTGTTGAATGGATGAGCGGGCTTCCTAGTTCTTTTCCGGTTTCGTGTGATATTTTCCTCGGCTCTGCTACTGGATGGTTAGGAAATATCCTAGATGAGACAGAGACAGAAAAACAGAAATACAGTGATAGCAAAGCAGAACGTACCTCTTGCCTGATATTATACAGAGAACTAAACAAGCACGCGCAAAAAGCAAATTAAGGGGGTAACGTATGCAAACTATAAAAATAAAAACGTACGACGGCAAAAATATCTTTATAGAGCAAGCTATCAACTCAAAAAATGATGTTTTAAAAGTTATTGAGACTTTAAAAAAATATATATCGGGCCTCCGCTCTGATTTGATGAATGAGAGATTGATATATCAGAGAGAAAGCAGAGAAATAGAACTTATAAACGCAATAAATTATTATGATTCAATTGTGGAGTCCTTGAATAAAAAAGCAAACTAGAGGGGGTACAAACCATGCAAGTAATAAAATTAAATGATGATATATATAGCACTTTTATTATATACACCGCGAGCGAGTGGAAAAAAGAAGTATATAAGAGCCATGATATATATGACAAAACTATTAGAGTTAATTTAATAACCGGCAAGCGTGGCACAACTTTAATATTTGAAAATAAGCACTTTTTAGTCGTTTCTGATAATGCAATTTTAAAAAAATATGCAATTTGGCGCAATCATAAAGTTATTGGATATTGTGAGCTGGACGAAAAGACCGCCCAAAAAGCTAACAAGGCAAATAATTCTGTTTTTTGGTTTGGATTCGACAAAACAACGAACCCGGAAAAATATAAAGAGGTGTAAATATATGAGATATAAAATCGAAAAAATAGCAAAAAGAAATAATTTAGGCTATAGCATTGTAAAATTCGATGGGGGTTTCAAGGGCTATGAATTTAGCGTCAATAGTTACAACGAAAAAGCTTTTTTAAAATCTCTTTTCAGGGCAAAAGATTTATATATAAGGGGTAATCCATATAGTTATTATTTTACTGTGATGTACTTAGATGACTATTTGAGTCTCAAAAAGTTCGATAAAATGGTTTTTAGACTTGTAGATATGTTTAATCAGGCATTGCACGACGGCAAGACAGCAACGGAAGCCAAAAACATACAATTACATTTTTGCGCGTTGTGCCCGGAATATTTCCCAGCATATGAAAATATTTACAATGAAATAGCATGGATTTAGGGGGGGCGCAACTATGAGAGATTTAATCGAGATTTTAAAGGCTTTCGGGCTTTTCGCGTCATGCCTTGTGATTGGGTATGGCGGATTGTTTTTATTTTTTTATTAAATAGCTAATATCGAGGGATTTTTAGCCGGTTCGATTCCGACTATTAGCTTTATATATAAGGCTTTTCAGGCTTTATATTAATTAATTCAATATTTTTTATAGGTGCTTTTATACGGCTTTACGGCTGTATATATTGCACTCCGTCCGCGCGTCCGGTAAATAATCGCGTCAAGAGGTCTTATAAATGCCTTTATATTTATATCAGGCTCAAGAGGTGCAACGCCTGAAAAAATAATTGTGCGCCCTTATAGGTGCTTTGCGTTATACACCTAATAAAAACAGATTAACGCACGACAGACCGCGAAAAGGTCAAAAAACAGCTTATAGACCATGCACGAATAGAAAAGAGGGTTGATGGATGAACGATAACGAACTAACCACGCTTGACGCTGTAGAAATGGAAATAAAAGCACGCTACAATGGAAAATATACGAGCGCGCCGGAATATCAGGCAAGCGAGCGAGAGACACGCAAAGCGATAACAGATATTTTTAGAGCTGTCGCGGATTGCGGAACGTGCGACGATGTTACCGCGCTTATAAGTGGCAAGGAATATCGCCGGGCGGCCTTTAATAACTATCTAAACCATAAAAACTATATAAGCCCAATAATTAAGGCTTGTTATAGATAGGGGGCGTATTATGTCAAAATATGAGTATCTAGGAAAAAAGGAAATATATAGGCGCGTTCAGGCACTAGGCTACGAGGCGCCAAAAATAAACGAATTTAATTATATCAAGTATGATTGTATAGAATGGATGGAGTCGCGCGAGTTAAAAATTACAGTTCAAAGGTGCGGAGAGTGGTTGCAAGTTGTCGAAAAGTGCGCACACGCTCGCCCGGTCACATTATTTTGCGACTATGTAGCCGGAAAATATGTCACGCGCTACCACTAGGGATATTTTTATACCCCTTTTTGTCGTGCCTAAAATCGAGTGTACAGCCGTTGGAGCTGTCGCAAGTTATCCGGCTATAAGTCCGGGTGCTATCGTACATTGACAAATTAACAAAATCAATATATGATATTATGATATACACATTTAAAGCCGTGTATTTGACATTTTAAGGGCTTTAAAACGTATCAGCGTGGATTTTATCGAGTGCGCTAAAATAAACCGTAAAACAAGCCGTTTGCAATGCCTTATAGCATTGCTGTAGAGGTTCAAGCCGTCAAGCCGTGCCGGGTACGAGTTGTTGCAAGTCAGGCGCACCAACTCATTGAAAATGTTTGAATTTTCAGAAAACTTTACTCGATTAAAGCACGGTGCGAGTTCTTTGCAAGTTCTCGACAAGTTTTTGTAAAATTTTGCGAACGGATTTTTGAAATCAAAAAATCAAAAGGTACGGGGGTACTTTTTTCATCCTAAAATTTTTAGGATTTTGAATTTTGAATTGCCAAAAAATAAATGCTCTTAGCGCTGTAGTCACTCTCTCCTAGTTCTTCAATCAATTTTTGCCGTGTCATTTCCGGATTAGTCCGGTGTATGTATTCTAATAATCTGTCTATTTTATCCATAGTATCTATCACTCCTAGCTGCTCCAAGTATCATGTCAACAATATCAAATACTTCATCCCCATATGTTGCTACAAAGTCACACAATATCTCTTCCTGTTCGATAGGCAAATACACATCATAGGACATACAGATTGCGTGACATACTTCGTGTATCAGCACTTTGCGCTGCATAAACCCACGCAAGGCATTTGACAGATATATTGTATGTGTGTTTCTGTCAGTTACACCTAAGCTAATTGTGTTGTCTGACCGCCTTAATTCACTTGAATTTGAATTTTTATATTGTATGTGCCAAATTGTACCATTGATTGTAAAAAACATCTGTATACCCCCTTTAAATTAAAAATAGCCACTAACCTTATATTGGCTAGTGGCGTTTTGCGTAATTTTTACTCAAATGTATTTTTCTAAGTTATCAAGATAAATCTCGGCAAGTGATGATAAATCCGAAAAATAATCAATCATATCCATGGGATATTGTGGCTTATATCCGTTTTCTACCTCGTATATTTCCTCTGCCGCTGATAAATCAAACTCCTCTCCTACTCGTATTAAAATGTTGTGATATAAGAAAGAAATTGACACATTTCTAGCTTTACACAGTTTATGTATTCTCCTTTTATTTCTTTCATAAAAGCTAGGATTCCTTGGTATAGGAGTGCCACTTGTACGATAAGGCGATTTTGAAGTTATTTGTTTTTTAACATTGTTTTGTCTTTTAGAAAAATAAACATTGACTAATTGTCTTTGCACTTGCCATGACAAATCATCTGTAAATGCCTTAACTATCATTAAATAACCGCTTTCTGTCAAAACTGTAATTCCTCTTGTTGGTATTGAAATATTGCTAAGGTACGTTTCGTGTACCTTTGAATTTTCTCTTGACGAAAGAACAAAATAATCTATTCCGTCAATAAAATGTTTTTTATTCCTGCGAAAAGCATTTTTTGCTGTTCCGTTAGGTCTTTTATGTACAGTGTCAATATCCTTAAAAGTAACAACTCTCTGTCCGTTATACTCACGGATTGCAAGCTCTGTGTCCTCAATTTTTACAAGCTCTGCCATATTAATTTCCCCATTTCTGTAAAAACAAACTTACAAATGTTACGAGATACTCAAGCGTTCCGCTGTTTGATATTCCGTCAATCATTTTATGTAGCGACATTCTGTTTTCTTCCATTATTTAGCACCGCCTTTCTGGTGCTGTGCAACACTTGATGTAAATGTGTAAATACAGCTTAAGACTTCTAATTTGTCTATGTCTTGTAAAAGCTCACATATCCTTTCTCTTTCTACCTGTGCATATTCTTCTCTTTTACTCATATTGTTTTCCTCCAAAAATTCTTGATATTTTGATAGAATAGATTTATCAATCTCTCTCGGATTGGTGCTATAAAAGCAACTGTTACTTGTCTAGGGTCTCGGTTGCTTTTATTTCGTTATAAACCTTTTCTAATCCTTTCATGACCACTTCATATTGTGTCATTCCAGTTTTTTCACAACAATAAAGAAGTTTTTCCCTATCTTCTTTTGTGGCTCTGATTTTAATTATGTCATTTTTAGGATTATCTGTAGGTCTGCCTGTTCTCGGTGGCATTATTATCACTCCCTTCTTTTGAGTACACATAAATCATAATATATGGGTGCACAAAAGTCAAGTACTTTAAAAACATTTTTATTTGATTTTGTATAGCTTTTCTCCTACATAAGCAGTATAATTATGAAAAAAAGAAAGGAATTATCGAAATGGATAACAAAAAGGAAATGAAAAATTGCAAGTACTGTATGGCAGAGATACCAAAAAAATCTAAAATCTGCCCTAACTGCAAAAAGAAACAGGGTGGCAATGCCAAATTTATCATCTTGGGGATATTGGTATTTTTGATTCTTGCTTGCGCAATTGGGGGTAAAGGAAATTCCACAGACACAAGCAAAGATGAGAGCGTTAAAAAACCTCTCAGGAAAACACCTCAAGTCAGGAAACAGAGGTAGAGGACGAAAGCGTAGACAACGTATTCAATGTCGGCGATGTTGCAGAGACAAAGGATTTGAAAATTACATTTGTTTCCTCTGGGGAATATACTAGCGACAACCAGTTTGTACAGCCAAAAGATGGCTTTAAATACTGGGAATTTGAATTTAAGTTTGAAAACATATCGGATTCCGACCAAGCAGTATCTACAATGATGGATTGGGAATGCTACGCTGACAATTCTAAATGCGACCAGGAATGGATAGGCGATAACAGCGGACTTGATGGTGCAATATCTTCTGGAAGAGAGACACAGGGTACTGTATATTTTCAAGTACCAGAGGACGCAACCGATATAGAGCTTGAATATAATATAAATTTCTTGAATGAGAATAAAATCATATTTGTAGGAAAATAGAAACTGGAAGTGATTGTCAATACTGGCGGTCACTTCTTTTTTATTAGGTTTTAAGCTCTTTTATTTAATCCACAAGCCACTAGCCAATATTCAGTTATCAATGTGCGAAAATAGGCTATGAATATTGCTATCCATAGCCTTTAAATTTACAGCTTAGAAACAAGTGTACTAAGTTTGGTACGCATAAGATTACGTTCTTCTGCTGTCATATCGCCAATGAGCTGTGTAATATCACCGCCAAGCTCTTTGATGTAGCCGTCAAGGGCTTTCATCTTATGTTCCTTATCCTCTGGCGTGTTGTTTTTATGCATTTCCTTAGTCTCTGTATAGTTTCTCTTTGCCCTGTCATAGCCGCTTTCAATCGTATGTGATGAGTTATTGTCTGATACAACAGGCTCGGTATAATACATTCGCCCCACGCCTTTGTCCATGTCGCGCATATACTCCATGTCGTTGTAATTTACCGGCATGTGATAATAAGGTGGTTCCTCATATCCTCTGCGTATTCCATGACCTTTTGGGGCAAATCTGCCATTCGCATAGCGATAGTAGTCGTAGTATCTTCTGTCCGGATAATCTTCGTACTGTTCGAGCATACGCATAATATCCTCATTATCTTCTGACTTTTCCATAGCTTCAACAATTCTGTAATCTTTGTCAAAGCAAGCTATGTTCTTCGCTATTTCTGTAAAATCCTTTAAATCGTCAAGGTTTTGCCCCTCAAAATTGTCAATTCCAATTCCGTCAACTTTAGCCTTGACGCATTCCATTATCTGTTTAGCCCATTTATGCATATCATCAAGCCTCCCTTACTGCAATTAAGTTACTATTCTGTACTTCAATAGCTTGTGCTGATGTATTCTGAACCGCTACAGTACTGCAACAGTTACAAGGTACATCAACGTAGGCTTGCGCCGAAACGTTAAATAAATTTTCGACTGCTGCCGGAGTAACTATCATCTTTGTAGACTGTAAAGGCTCTCCGTCTACTGCAATGGCAAGTGAAATGGCTTCTACTGTGCCGCCTGTAGGTATCTGAATATTGCCGGAATACGATACTAAAAATCTAGCCTTGCACTGATTTGTGATACCTCTTAACTTGATAATTCCACTTCCGGTCCTGTGCATGATACATTTTGTTCCGTTTACGGCTGTCTCTGTAAATGTCACATCTTCTCCGGCCGAAACAGTCTGTAATGCAATTCCTGTTATTTCCATTATTTTTACCTCTCTTTCACAAAATAAGGGCAAACATTATAGTCTGCCCTTTATCTTCCCAACATTTGTGTCGGTAACATCAAGTAATACTGTTTAGCAGACATAATCTCAACTAACTCTCGACTAAACTTGGACTAATCCTCGACTAAAAATGGTTTTTAATCGGTTTAGATTGAGTTAAACTCAATTAAGATACTCAATTATTCAGTTGTCTAGCATCCACAACCTGTATTACATCCACATCCGTAAGCATATCCGTAAAGGTTGCTTGCCGGGAACGACGGAACCGGTGTAGGTCTTACTGCATCAATGATCTGATTTGTCTGTGCTGCCATTGTGGTAGTCAAAAGTGCGTTCTGTCTATCCTGTGAAGCAGCTCTGCGTAAATCATTATTCTCTGCCTGTAATGTAGCTATCTTGTCATTAGTCAGGAAATCAAGGATAGCTCTCGTTCCTGCCTGCTGGCTGTCAATAATATCTCTTGTATTATTGTTCATTGTGTTCTGCAAAGCGCAGGTGCTGGTTGCCATATTGTAGTTTACGCCCTGAATGGCTTCTCTTGTCTCACAGCAACAGTTAGCAAGCTGTGACTGTAAAGCGTTTGTATTCTGCATATTAGCGACTGTATCAGCGCTGATAGCCTGTTGGATGCCAAAGCCTGTCTGCATGATATTTGTGTTAATACCGTTAAAGCCTGTGAGCATACTGTTGTTCATGGCATAAAAGCCATCGCATAAGCCATTTGAGATACCATCAAGTTTTGAGATAACCGCCTGGTTGTCAAACCCTCTCTGAATTTCACTGCCGACACCGCCATTCATTCCGTTTCCTCCGAATCCGTTACCGAATCCACCCCATCCGAAGATAGCAAAGATAACGATAATAAACCATAACCATGAGCCTTCTGCGCCCCATCCGTTGTTATTTCCATTTCCGTCAATGTTCGCAACGAGTGGAACGGATGCACAATTACCTGTGTTAAACATAGAATTTACCTCCATAATTCATTTTTATATACATAATCTTGCAAGAATTAGTATCACATTCCTAATTGGCTTTTAAACGACTCAAAAGCCTTATCTGCGTCAATCCCCTTTTCTTTGCACAAATTCCTAGCCATCTGTTCGATGCCCTTGGAATCTCCCTTTTGAGCCATCTGCATAGCATTTCTAGCCATTGGATTGCTCATTACACTGTTATTCCCCACTATTTGTTGTAAAAACTGCTGTGGGTTTCTCATGCCTTGTAACATCTGCATAGGATTCATTAAGACTCACTCTCCTTTTGCGTTCTTGAAGCTCTTCTCTGTGCTCCTAAAGATTTGTCAAATCTATTCTCTAACTGCCCTATCTTCTCCGATAACTCTTCAAACTTATTCAGAAATAGCTGTGTGCTTTCGTCTGATAGGGTAAATTTAGCATTTTCTGTATTAACCATAGAATTTACTGTCTGATTATCTTTAGGGGCTGTATAAGGCTTATACACAATCGTGTTGATAGTTCCGTCAGCGTTCCAACCCTTAACATATATCTCCGACATATCCTGCTTCGGGAAAAATGCCATTGAGCCATCCATAGGAACCTCGTTAGCGTTGATATTTTCAACTGCTTGTACTATTCTTCCGTTAATGCCTGCTATCTGCTGTGGCATAGGCTGCTGATTCATCTGCATAGGCTGCTGTTGTAAGCTCTGCTGATAATTCTGCAAAAAGTTCATTCTATCCATATACGGATTTTGAGATTGCACATAAGGATTATTCATCATAGGTGCCTGATAAGGATTGTTCATTGTCTGCCTCCTCTAAAACTTCCTCTATTGCTTTAATGACAAGAGATAATGTCATTAGGTCGATTTTTTGTAACTCACTTTTTGTAAATATTTTTTCTCTTACACTATCGTCAAACATAACATCATCTCCTTATGCCTAAATTGTGGCATAAAAAAAGAGAAGAGCATTTCCATGTTCTTCTCATATTTGTGTCATATAATGGCTTTTCTATATACAATTTTTACTACACACTTTTTGGGGTGGTTATTACACAGTTACTACACACTTTTTGTATTAAAATACATTAAAATACATAGAATTTTATATTTTTTACGATTTTACGAAAACCTCGCAGTCCCTTTATTTTCCTAGGATTGCGCCATTATTTACGAAATCGTATGGCACTCCTTGATATACATAATAATTAAGCCA
>ERZ773239.283-NODE-283-length-60161-cov-4.264616_pt1 | contig 60161 bp, 46 predicted proteins | sample MGYA00580521_ERZ773239 | MGnify/ENA primary metagenome ERZ773239 (study PRJEB29015, sample SAMEA2737801) | human gut metagenome | biome: human gut; feature: human-associated habitat; material: faeces | place: China | collected 2012 ... | reverse complement strand
AAATGCGAAGCCACGGCAAATTCCGTTACTGGGCACGTATGCGTGAACAGTAACACGGGGATCGTATGCGTGAACAGTAACACGGGGATCGTAAAATGGTGTGAAAATAGAGCACCTTTGCTTGCGAAATGGGGGCTTCAATGGTAAGATAAGGATAGATCCGGCGGGTAAGCCGGGGCGTCTCAACGGAATGATACGGTACGGAAGAAAGTCCATCCGGGACGGCGCAGATTGTAGACAGCAGGAGGAACGAAGATGAGATTACGCCATATACCGGGCGCAGAGCAGATGATAGAAGAAACCCCGCATGTGGTTCATGGGGCGAAGGAGAAGAAGGGAACCTGGCAGCAGATTTTTGGAAATGACCATCCGATCCGCATCGAGGTGGGTATGGGTAAAGGTCAGTTTATTTTGGAGCAGGCGTCCCGCAACCCGGATGTGAATTTTGTGGGTATTGAGAAATATTCGACGGTTCTTTTAAAGGCGATCCGCAAGAGAGAACAGATGGAACTGTCCAATATCTATTTCTTATGTGAGGATGCCAGAGAACTGGCAGAGATTTTTGGACCGGGGGAAGTAGAGCGGATTTATTTGAATTTTTCGGATCCGTGGCCGAAGGACCGCCATGCGAGACGGAGACTGACCTCGCCGCCATTTATGGCAGTGTACGATCAGATTCTCCAGAAGGATGGAAGAGTCGAGTTCAAGACGGACAACCAGGATTTATTTTCCTATTCCCTGGAAGCTATCCCGGAGGCGGGCTGGCGCATCATAGAATATACCCGTGACCTGCACCACAGCGAGATGGCAGAGGGTAACGTCATGACCGAGTACGAGGCAAAGTTCTCGGCGCAGGGCAAGCCGATCTGCAAGCTGGTAGCAGTGCGGTAGGAAAATCGTTACTGTACACGGGTAGGCACTTTTAGAACCGAAAGTGCCGTAGGAAAACGTGGTGGTAGCAGGAATTTGCCGTATTTAACGGTTATCTGAGCTGGCAGAGCCGGAATAAAGAAAATAAAAGCTGCATATATTTACTATAATATAAAGAAGGATGGCTGGATGCGCGGCGGTGCTTTTTGTGAGAAACCTGGGATCACATGAACGGTGACGATGCGCGCCGTGTGTTTGCCAGAAGTCAGGAATGGATATTAAAAAGCAGCTCACACGGAAACTTGTTCAGGCGACCAGCGATAAGGTGGAACTGAATAAACAGGCGTTAAAATGGAAAAAATCGATGGAAGAGGCAGCAAAGGCACTGGGAGGCGGTAAAAAGAAGCCGTCGTAAAGAGAAACAGGGCACTTCTGTTGACTGCCTGTATGGATAGAACGAAAGGAGGAAATGAGTGATGGAGATGAAGTTTACGACCGCGAATTTTGAGGAGGAGGTACTGAAATCGGAGATTCCGGTACTGGTTGATTTTTATGCAGACTGGTGCGGTCCGTGCCAGATGATGGCACCGGTGATCGGGCAGCTGGCGGGCGAGTATGAGGGAAGAGTGAAGATCGGAAAGCTGAATGTCGATGAGAACCCGGATATTGCAGTCCAGTATAAGGTTATGTCGATTCCGACGATGATTATTTTCCGGAATGGGGAAGTGTTCAGCAAGGAAGTCGGAGCTAGTTCAAAGAAGGAAGTGGAGAAGGCGATTGGGCGGGCGCTGTAAAAGCTGCGTCTTTAGAGTCCGGCGTGGGGCAGTTTGAAAAGAATCGCATCTTTGAAATCCGGCGTGCGGCAGCTCGAAAAAGCTGGCGCTTTTCCTCGCTGTCGGGCATTCGCCCTATAAAGAAAAAAAGAGATAACGGATGCTGCTTATGTGCAAGCACAACGCGTCATCCGCCATCTCTTTTTTTCTTTGCACGCCTCATTGCTAACGCACAAAGTGCCTGCCCCACAGCTCTCGGTCTGCGAAACAAGCACTTGATAGTGCGCCTTCAGGGACTCGAACCCTGGACAAATAGATTAAGAGTCTACTGCTCTACCAACTGAGCTAAAGGCGCTTGTTTTGTTTTCTTGCGGATGCCTCATCCGTAAGACATGTGTTATTCTACTCCATCCAGAATAAAATGTCAACAGTTTTTTAAATATTTTTAAAAATATTTTAAAAAGCATTATTTTCGGTATTTTTAAAACAGATAAGGGTATGGGCGAAGGAGACTCAGAGGGTATATGGGATGCAGCCATGGGAGAAATGACGAGGTGGGTTTTGCACATGGGACGGTGGATAAGTCTGGAAAGAACGTCGTGGAAAGGGGATCACAGATTTGGGTGTTTGTAAAGGGAGAAAATGATTTTTGTGCAAAATTCTGATTCGAAAAAATATAGGGGAATCCTCTTCCATTTTTAATCTAATTGGTGTATGCTTAAATACGTCACGACGAACACACTATATATTGTGTTATGAAAGAAAATGAGTTCAATATTTTGTGTGTAATTCTAAAAATTACCTAAATACAAATCAAAAATAAAGCCAATCGTAAGACAAGTCGGAACGGAAAAGAATCCTGTCAGTGAAGGCATCCGGACATGAAAAATAGCCTGTCAGAAGAAGGCGCTTCTCTCATGAATGAGGAAATGAGGGTAAGCTGGGGGACGGGAAATGGATACAGATGGATGTTCGATGTATGCCATACAAAGTAGAAAGAGAAATCACAGAAACAGGAACCGGCGAGTCAATTTATAGATTATAGAAGACAAGTCATAAAACGGGCTTAAGGGTAAGGAGAGGGAACAGGGATGGAAGACACAGTAACAACCAATGTAATCAAACGAAATGGAGAAGAAGTACATTTTGACCGGGCGAAGATCGTAAATGCGATCACGAAAGCGAACGGCAATGTGGAGCGTATTCACCAGATGAACCCGTACCAGATTGAAGCGATTGCAGATACGATCGCCGAGCAGGTGCAGGAGACGCCGCACGCGGTGAATGTGGAAGACATCCAGGATATGGTAGAGACCAGCATTATGGAGATGCGTGGTTATGAGGTTGCACAGAAATATGTGCGCTACCGCTACCGCAGGGAGTTAAAACGCAAGTCCAACACGACCGATAACGGCATCCTGGCACTTTTGGACCATATTAATGAAGAAGTGAATCAGGAAAACTCCAACAAGAACCCGGTCATCAACTCGACCCAGCGTGACTACATGGCGGGCGAGGTCAGCAAGGACTTATCCAAGCGTGTGCTGCTGCCGGAGGAGATCGTCCGCGCGCATGAGGAAGGCATCATCCATTTCCATGATACCGACTATTTTGCACAGAAGGAGCACAACTGCGACCTGATTAATCTGGAGGATATGCTGCAGAATGGCACTGTGATCAGTGAGACGATGATCGAGAAGCCGCACAGTTTCTTTACGGCCTGCAACGTGACCACCCAGATCGTGGCGCAGGTAGCCAGCAACCAGTATGGCGGACAGTCCTTTACTCTGGCGCATCTGGCACCGTTTGTGGACATCAGCCGTCAGAAGCTGCGCAAGAACGTGATTGCAGAGCGCACCGAGTGCGGCGAGGCACTGGATGAGGATATCATCAACCGCGTGACCGAACGCCGTCTGCGCGAGGAGGTTAAGAGCGGCATCCAGACGATCCAGTACCAGCTTATCACCCTGATGACCTGTAACGGACAGGCTCCGTTTGTCACGGTATTTATGTATCTGGACGAGGTCCCGGAGGGACGGACCAGAGATGACCTTGCGATGATCATCGAGGAAGTGATGCTGCAGAGAATGCAGGGCGTCAAGAATGAAAAGGGCGTCTGGATCACACCGGCGTTCCCGAAACTTATCTATGTGCTGGATGAGGACAATATTACGGAAGGTTCGAAATATTGGCACCTGACTGAGCTGGCAGCGAAATGTACCGCGAAACGGATGGTTCCGGACTACATTTCCGCTAAGATTATGAAGGAATTAAAGAAGGGCGAGGTTTACCCGTGCATGGGCTGCCGTTCTTTCCTGACGGTAGAAGATTCCCAGATGCTGCCGAACGGTAAGCATAAATTCTATGGACGTTTCAACCAGGGTGTTGTCACGATTAACCTGGTCGATGTGGCTTGTTCTTCGGAGGGAGATATGGACCGTTTCTGGCAGATTCTCGATGAGAGACTGGAACTGTGCCATCGTGCGCTCCGCTGCCGTCATGAGAGGCTGCTCGGCACGATCTCCGATGTGGCGCCGATTCTGTGGCAGAATGGTGCGCTTGCCCGCCTGAAAAAGGGTGAGACGATCGACAAACTCCTGTACAACGGCTATTCTACGATTTCTCTGGGATATGCAGGTCTGTATGAGATGTGTATGCGGATGTTAGGAAAATCCCACACCGATCCGGAGGCGAAGCCATTTGCACTGAAAGTTATGCAGCGTCTGAATGATAAATGCAAAGAGTGGAGAGAGGCAGAGAATATCAGCTATTCTGTATACGGCACGCCGATGGAGTCTACGACTTATAAATTTGCAAAATGCCTGCAGAAGCGCTTCGGTATCATTCCGGGCGTTACGGATAAGAACTATATCACGAACAGCTACCATGTACACGTATCCGAGAAGATTGACGCGTTCAGTAAGCTGAAATTTGAGGCAGAGTTCCAGAAGCTCTCCCCGGGCGGTGCGATCAGCTACATCGAGGTGCCGAATATGCAGACTAATATTCCGGCAGTTCTCTCTGTGATGCAGTTTATCTACAATAACATTATGTACGCGGAGCTGAACACCAAGAGTGATTTCTGTGAGAAGTGTGGCTATGACGGCGAGATCAAGATTGTTGAGGATGAGGCTGGCAAGCTGGTGTGGGAGTGCCCGAACTGCGGCAACCGTGACCAGGACAAGATGTCTGTTGCACGCCGTACCTGCGGCTATATCGGAACCCAGTTCTGGAACCAGGGACGGACGCAGGAAATCCGCGACCGCGTGCTGCATCTGTAAAAACGGAAATAATATATTGTATGCCAGGCGGACAGAAAAACATAGCAGTTGTTTTTCTGTTCGCCTCTTCACATTTTTTGCGAAAAATAACGGTCATATTTTGTTGATTTTGTGGTAAAATAGACGTCATGCGAGAGAGAATCGACATAATTGGGGAGGGGATACAATGCAGCTACGTGATATCCAGTATGTAATTGCGGCTGCGGAAGCTGGCAGCTTTTCTAAGGCAGCGCTTGTGGTGCACGTAAGCCAGCCTGCGTTGAGCCAGATGATCCAGCGTCTGGAGGATGAGCTTGGGGTGAAGCTTTTTATAAGGAAGAGCAACAAAGTAATCCTCACAGAGGAGGGTGCTATTTTCTGCGAAGAGGGGCGGGAAATCCTGAATCGCAGTCAGCATCTGATTAGCCGGATGGGGGAATTTAAAGAGCTGACCCAGGGAAAATTGTCAATTGCCATTGCGCCATTTTACCAGAAGAATTTTCTGCTTCCGTTTCTGGCGGAATTCCGAAAAAAATATCCGGGAATCATGGTGCAGGTGGTAGATGCGTTTTCCAATTACTCGGAGGAACTGCTGATGAACGGGGAAGTGGATCTTGCACTGGTTATGCTGCCGTTCCACAGCGGTACGATTCGGTATGAACCGCTTTACCGGGAGCAGATTTATCTGGCGGTTCCGAAGCATTCGGATGTATGTCAGAAGTTGGGGGGATCTGAATCACGGGAACTGGAGACGGAAGATCTGCGGAAGCTGCAAGAGGAGCCATTTATTCTATATGAACGTGGACGGCGTATGTATGAAAGTTCTCAGAAATTGTGCAGAAGTGCCGGATTTGTTCCGAAGGCGGCATTTTTATCCAATTCCTGCGAAAGCCTGAATGCGATGGTGGGAAATGGCATGGGAATCGGGTTTGTACCTTCCTCGGTAGAAAAAACAGCGAACCATGAAGAAATCGTATATTACTCCATCAACAGCCCGGATGCAATCCGGACACTGGCGGTCGGATATTTGGAGAAGAACTTATCGGCGGCTGCACAGGAGTTTGTGAAGATGGCCAAAAAACAGAATAGGATTACTGGATAACAGGAAATCTGAAAGGAAAATGCGATAACCTTTCAGATTTCTTTTTTTATTGCGATAAGTTTATGTTATAGGCATATTGTTTATGTATATTTCCTAATAAAAGCGCGGTGTGTTAAAATGGTTATAGTTAAAAAATACAAAAAAAGATAAAAATAATGAAAAAAATAAACAAAACAAACAAAAGCCTGAGCGGCAAAAAATAACATTAAGAAAAGAGAGGGATCGCTATGAAAAAAAGAAATCTGAAGGTAATGGCTATGATGGCAGCAGCAGTTCTTGCATTATCCGGATGTTCTGGTGGGGGAAACACTGCGACAGAGGCACCGAAGTCAGACAGCAGCGCAGCTGCTACAGAAGCAGCCGCAGATACCAAGGCAGCCGATGACAGTAAAACGGCCGACAGCGGAAAAGCAGCAGCTCCCACAGATTACCCGACCAAATCCATTGACCTGGTTGTACCGTTTACCGCAGGCGGCAACGTAGACCTTTCCTGCCGTATCCTGGCTCAGGAGATGGAGAAAGAACTGGGACAGCCGGTCAGCGTTCTGAACAAAGAGGGTGGCGGTGCCGTTATTGGACAGACTTATGTAGCAAACTCCAAACCGGACGGCTACACGCTTCTGGCTATGACCTCATCCTTCGTTACCAACGTTCTGAGCGGAACTACTACTTATGATATGGATTCCATTATCCCGGTTGCAGAGTACTGCTTCGACCCGGAGATTATCGTAGTATCCGCAGATTCCGGAATTGAGACTATCGATCAGTTCGTAGAAGAAGGAAAGAAGAGAGCGTTACTGAATACCACACCTGGTTTCTCTACCTCCCATCACATTGCAAGCCTGTTATTCTCCCAGAAGACCGATGTTCAGTTTGAGTATATGCATACCAACGGATCATCTGAGCAGACTGTACAGCTGGCAGGCGGACATGCTGAGGTTGGCTTTACTACTTACGCAGGTGCAGCTTCTCTGATCGATCAGGGCAAGATCAAGGTTCTGGCTATCTGTTCCGATGAGAGAAGTGAAAACCTTCCGGATGTTCCTACCTTAAAGGAAAGTGGTATAGACTTCACGTATGGTTCCTATAGAGGTATTGGTGTTCCAGCCGGCACTCCGGATGAGATCGTTCAGTACCTGTCCGATACCATGGAATCTGTTATGAACTCTGACGAAGTAAAAGACCAGTTTGCAAACAGCGGACTTCCGATTACCTATGCAAATTCATCAGACTTTAAGGCTATGCTGGATGAAGACTACAAGAATATGGAATCCATTCAGGATCTTTTGAAGGAATAAGAAGGGGGAGTACACTGTGGGTAAGAAAGACTGTGGACTTGGAATTGGCGCGATCGTCTTAGGTATTGCAGTATTTGTATATTTTCAGGGCCTTCCTGGTGCTGCAGGATCATACCCGAAGCTGGTCAGCGCGGCTATTGTAATTTTAGGAATTCTGATTCTGGCGGGTTCTTTCAAGGCTGCAAAGCAGGAAGAACCGGCTCAGAAGGAAAAGAAAAATATTTCCTATAAAACCGTGGCTTTGATTGTAGTGTATCTGTTTGCATACTATTTCCTGTTCCAGTATGTGGGCTATGTAATCCCAACGTTTCTGATGATGTTAGCCACATCGGTAACACTGGGATACCGGAACTGGAAGGTTCTGATCCCAACCGATCTGTTGATCAGCATTGGTTTGTATCTGGCATTTACACAGTTATTCCATGTAAGATTCATGGGTCTGTTTTTCTAAAATCATGTGAGAAAGGAGTGGAGAGAAAATGTCCAGTATTTTCTTAGGATTTCAGACGGTAGCTTCACCGATGGTGCTGCTGTTCCTGGTTCTGGGCTGTGTAGTCGGACTGGTAATCGGAGCTCTTCCGGGTCTGACCGGTAATATGGCGATTGCGCTGATGGTACCGATGACCTTTGGCATGCAGCCGAGTGTGGGGCTTGCGTTTCTGGCAGCAATCTACTGTTCTTCCATTTATGGCGGTTCGATTTCCGCAATTTTACTTGGTATTCCGGGAACCATCTCCAGTTTCGCGACAACACTGGATGGTTATCCACTGGCGAAACAGGGGAAGGCAGGCCTGGCCCTTGGAACTTCCACCATGGCCAGTGTCTTTGGCGGACTGTTCAGTGCCCTGGTGCTGATGTTTTTAACCCCGGTACTTGCAGATTTCGCGTTAAAGTTTGGTCCTGGTGAGTACTTTGCAATTTCTCTGTTAGGTATTGCCTGCATTACCAGCATCAGCGGTGACAACATTCCGAAAGGACTTCTTTCCGGCATGATCGGTCTTCTGATCGCAGTCATCGGTATGGATCCGCAGAATGGTACTCCGCGTCTGACCTTTGGCAATGTAAACCTGTTAAGTGGCATCAGCCTGGTAGCTTCCCTGATCGGTCTGTTTGGTATCGTATCCGTTATGAAAACTGCGGAAGCCTGCAAAAATGTGAAAACAACAAGTACTATGCCGACAGTCGATAATGTCTGGATTGGCTGGAAAGAATGTATGCGTCAGTTTCCGGTATGGCTGAGAGCTTCCGTAATCGGAACCATCGTCGGCATCATCCCGGGTGCAGGAACCAATGTAGCGACTTTCATGGCCTACGATATTGAGAAAAAGCTGTCCGGTGATCCGGATTCCTTCGGAAACGGAAACGTAAACGGTGTTGCGGCTCCTGAGGCAGCCAACAATGCAGTAACCGGCGGTTCCCTGGTGCCACTTTTGGCACTGGGCGTTCCTGGAAACTCCACATCCGCATTGTTCCTTGGCGCAATCATGATTCACGGCATGAGAACCGGCCCGGTATTCTTTACCGAGCATCCGGATATCATTTATGGCCTGTTCATTTCCATCATCATTGCGAACATTATCATGGCGCCTCTCGGAATCTTTACCCTTCGCTATATGAAGACCATTCTTTCCGTTCCGGAGGAACTGCTGGCAGGAATTATCCTGGCATTTTGTGTAACGGGTGTATTCGCACTGGCCACCAACCCGTTTGATGTGCTCGTGCTGATCGTATTTGGCCTGATTGGCTATTTCTGCTACAAATTCAAGATTCCGACCGCACCGATGATTGTGGCTATGGTGCTGGGATCCATGACGGAGAACAACTTAAGACAGGCGCTGATCGCAAGCAAGGGTTCCTGGAATTTCCTTTATACCCAGCCGCTTACCCTGACCATCGTAAGCATTGCCCTGTTAAGCTTCTTCTTCCCGTTTATTGCAGCTCTGATTAAGAAAAGAACAAAGAAAGCGTAAAAGACGCAGTATGAAATAACGAATGTACAGGAGGATTGTCAGATGAAAATTACAAAAGTAGATGTGTTTATGCTGGATGCCGGTTCTCAGAGATGGCAGAGAAAACCGATCGTGTGCCGTATTTATACCGATGAAGGCATTTACGGTGACGGCGAAGCCGGTATCGCATTCGGAATCGGAAGCACCGCAGCGTTTGGCATGGTAAAAGACCTGGCCGGCCTGATTGTTGGCATGGATCCGATGAATATTGAAGTAATCTGGAATAAGATGTTTAAGTCCAGCTTCTGGGGCATGGGCGGAGGTGCCATCGTATTTGCTGGTATCAGCGCGATTGATATTGCACTGTGGGACATTAAGGGCAAGGCATTAAATGTTCCATGCTATCAGTTAATGGGCGGCAAGTTCAGAAGTCAGATGCGTTCCTACGCTTCCCAGCTGCAGTTCGGCTGGTGTGACAAAATCGGACCTTATGGCAAACCGGAAGAGTACCGCATGATTGCAAAATATGCTCTGGATGACGGCTACGATGCCATCAAGATCGATTTTACCCAGATCGGACCGGACGGCACCCACCTTCCGAAGAGCGAGTGCGAGGGCATTCCGTCCAGAACCTTCATGAAGATGGTAGAGGATCGTATGAAAGCAGTCCGTGATCTGGGATATGATTTTGACCTGATTGTGGAAAACCACTGTCGTACCGATGCGGTCAGCGCGGTTATGATCGGCGAGCTGTGTGACAAGTATAAAGTTATGGCTCTGGAGGAGCCGGTTATCCCGATGAATCCGATGATGCAGAAAGCGGTTCACGACAAGGTGAAAACTCCGATCGCCAGCGGTGAACGTCTCTATGGACGCTGGCATTATATGAACAATTTTGCGGAGAACAATGTACAGCTGTTACAGCCGGATATCTGTAACTGTGGCGGTCTCACCGAGTCCAAGAAGATCTGCGATATGGCACAGGTATTTGATGTAACGGTACAGGCTCACTGCGCAGGCTCCCCGATCTCTACTGCAGCAGCACTCCATATCGAGGCAGCAATTCCGAATTTCTGCATCCATGAGCATCACTTCCGCAGCACCCAGCCGGATTTGACCAGACTGTGCAAGTACGATTACCAGCCGGTTAAAGGTATTTACACCGTTCCGGAGCTTCCGGGACTTGGCCAGGAAATGACCAAGGACGCAATGGACAATGCATTGATGCATGTAACCGTAGACAGAAACGAAAAAGGGCTGTAATTCTCTCTTATGTAACATATAGCAAAAACACGGCAGACTGTGAAATGCAGGCTGCCGTGTTTTTGTTGTTCTCTTGGCTAATTCTGACGATTTTATGAAAATTATGGTGTGCACCCTCACGTGCCTTGCACCTGATGAAATTTAATGGTATACTGTCGTGGTAAATTACCCGTATTGCGGCCAGCAAGGCCGGAAAAACAATAAAATGCCCCGTTTGTGGGCGGTTTTCGGGTCAAAAGGACGGATGAAAGGAATCCTATGTCTTCAAATAACGAATACGCGATCCAGGTACAGGATGTGAGCAAGATATATAAGCTGTATGACAAGCCGATCGACCGGCTGAAGGAGTCTCTCAGCTTAACCCATAAAAACTACCATAAGGACTTCTTTGCACTGAGTGATATTTCATTCAATGTAAAGAAGGGTGAGACGGTAGGTATCATCGGAACCAACGGTTCCGGAAAATCAACGATATTAAAGATCATCACCGGAGTGCTGACCCCGACAAGCGGACAGGTCCGGGTGAGTGGAGTTATCTCGGCGCTTCTGGAGCTGGGAGCGGGCTTCAACATGGATTACACCGGCATTGAGAATATTTACATGAACGGAACCATGATGGGCTTTTCCAAAAAACAGATGGACGAGAAGCTTCCGGATATCCTGGAATTTGCGGATATCGGAGACTTTGTTTACCAGCCGGTGAAAACCTATTCCAGCGGTATGTTTGTACGGCTGGCTTTTGCATTGTCAATCAATGTGGAGCCGGAAATCCTCATTGTGGATGAGGCGCTTTCCGTGGGAGATGTGTTCTTCCAGTCCAAGTGCTATCGCCGCATGGAGGAGATCCGAAAGAACGGAACTACCATTCTCATGGTTACCCATGATATGGGCAGTGTCATCAAATACTGCGACCGGGTGGTGCTTTTAAATAAGGGTCATTATGTGGCTGAGGGCGCGCCGGGCAAGATGGTGGATCTGTACAAGAAGATTTTGGCCAACCAGATGGATGATCTGGAAGAGGAGCTGCTGGAGATGAATGATTTCTCCGGCGGGCTGGATGATGATGCAGCAGGAACCGGAGCAGATGGAAAAACAGCGGGATCTGGCGCAGCGGGCAGTGAAAACACGACCGGCAAAGCGGACGGACAGAACGGTGCAGCTGGCAGCGCGGCCTCCGGCCATGCCAACAAAAAGCACAGCGGTCTTATGAAGGATAAGATCACCATCAACCCGAACCGTACCGAGTATGGCAACGGCAAGGCGGAGATCTATGATCTTGGCATGTTTGATGAGCGTGGCAACTTAACGAACCTGTTGTTAAAGGGTGAGTATTTTACCATCAAAGAGAAGATCCGTTTCCATGACAGCATCCAGGCCCCGATCTTTACCTACACCATTAAAGATAAGAAGGGCGCGGACTTAACCGGAACAAACACCATGTTTGAGGGAGCTGAGATCCGTCCGGTGAAAAACGGTGACGAGTACGAGGTGAACTTCCGCCAGAAGATGACCCTTCAGGGCGGGGAGTATCTGCTTTCCATGAGCTGTACCGGCTTTGAGCAGGGCGAGCACACCGTGTACCATCGTTTGTATGATGTGGCGAACATCACGGTCATTTCCAATAAGAATACCGTGGGTGTATATGATATGGAATCCGAGGTGGAGGCAGTGCTGAAACCTTCCACTTTACAATAAGAAAGAGGTTTTTTGAGCATGAGAAAGATCGATGATGAGATACAGGCGCTCCTTTCTGAGCACCGCGGAGATATCCGCTCCATCTTAAAGGACAACCACAGGCTGGACCTTTTGTATGCCCTCTCTTCCCAGCGGGAACTGCTGTTAGAGTGGTATGATTTTGAGCCGGAGGCGGAGGTTCTGCAGGTGGGTGCCGATTACGGCGCGCTGACCGGGCTTCTTCGCTCCAGCGTGAGTGCAGTGACGGTGCTGGATGAGACAGAGAGTGCATTGGAAACGGTGCGCCAGCGCTATCCGGGCGCAGCCAACATCTATTACCGAAAGGACAGTCTGGCCGGTTACGCGGCAGAGGCCTGTGCGGAGGGCAAAAAGTATGACTATGTGATCTTTGCGGGAACTCTGACAGCTCCCTATGAGAAACACATTCATGCGGCTAAGTCTCTGCTAAAGCCGGATGGAATTCTGATTGTGGCTTTGGCCAATGCCCTGGGCATGAAATATTTTGCAGGCACTGTGGAGGAAGAGAATGCGCTGACCAAACGTCAGCTGGCGGAACTGCTCTGTGGGGACAAAGAAACCCAGAGCATGGCCGATGAGAGCGGCACGCTGAAATTCTATTATCCGATGCCGGACTATAAGACTCCGGTCAGCATCTATTCCGATGCCTATCTGCCGAAAAAAGGCGACTTAACCCGGGTAACTCCGGCTTACGATTATCCGCCATATCACCTGATGGAGCAGGGCGAGAAGTTTGATACAGTCTGCGAGGCAGGTTTGTTTGATTTGTATGCCAACTCCTACCTGGTATTCTGGAGCGCGGATCCGAAACAGCTTCAGAAGGATGATGAGCGTATCTTCATTAAATACAACAAGACAAGAAGAGAAGAGTTCCAGATCAAGACCTGCATCTGCGAGCGGAATGTGATCGGCGCGGCTGGAGCCAGTGGCGCAGCGGGAGCGGATGCAACGGGAAATAGCGCAGCGGGCAAAAAAGAGCGCTATGTCGAGAAAGCGGCTCTGAGCCTGGACGGCAGCGCGCACATCGCTTCCTTCAAAGAAAAATATGAGAAGCTGACAAAGCAGCACCGTACCTTAAAGGTGGCAGAGCCGAAGTTTGCCGAGCACCGCAATTCCGTATTCTTTCCGTATCTGGTTGGAGAAACCTGCGCGGAGAAGCTGGGTGAGCAATTAGAGGGCGGACAGCTTCCGCTGGATGTGCTGCAGATTGTCATGAATCAGATCTACGACATCAGCCCGGAGTGCCGCAGCGCGTTTGTCCGGACTGCGGATTTTGATGAAGTGTTTGGCGCGGACCTGACAGAAGAGGAGCAGAATCTGCTGCTTTCCGATACAGCCTGCGAGGTGTCCAACATCGACGCGTTGTTTGAAAACATGCTGATGACCCGGGAAGGCATCTATTGTCTGGATTACGAGTGGGTATTCCTGTTCCCAGTTCCGGAGCATTTTGTGAAATACCGCATTCTGTACTATTTCTATGAGCAGTACAGCAGTGTGTTAAAGCAGCTGACCTTAGATCAGATCCTGGGTTACTTCGGCATTACGCCGGAGATGGCTGAGGTGTACCGCAGGATGGAAGTGAACTTCCAGAATTACGTACACGGCGAGAACCAGGAACTGTATCTGGGCAACTACATGGTTTATTCCCGCACGGTCCGGGATATCCGCCAGACCGAGAGTGACCTGGCAAGGGCAAGAGAGCGCATCGAGCAGATGAAGATCCACAGCCGTGAGAAGGACGTGACCATCCGCAAGATCACCGAGGTGCAGCGTCTGACCAACAACCATGTCACCAACCTGGAAGCCATCATCCACAACCACGAGCATGAGATCGGGGAGATGGCAAAAACCTTAAATTACTTAAACAAGCATGAGGCGATTCTCTTTAAGATCCGCCGGAAACTGGGAGACAAATTCAACCAGAAGTACCCGAAGGGCTCCGTGGAGCGAAAGAAGCTTCATTATAAGAAGGAATACATGCTGCATCCGCTTCGTTCCATGAAGCTTTACTCCACACCGGAGGGAAGAAACTTACGGGACGGCGATTTCAACATCGGTGAGATTTACCGGGAGCATGGACGCCTGAAATTTGAACAGGTGGAGAACCCGACGGTTTCCATCATCATTCCGGTATACAACCAGATCCACTACACCTATGCGTGCCTGCTTTCGATTTTGGAGCACACGAAGGATGTTTCTTATGAGGTCATCATCGCGGATGATGTGTCTACGGACGCAACGGAGCATCTTTCCGAGTACGCGGAAGGACTTGTGATCTGCAGAAACAGCACAAACCAGGGCTTTTTACGCAACTGCAATAACGCAGCGCGCCATGCCCGCGGCAAATATGTGATGTTCTTAAATAACGACACCCAGGTGACGGAGAACTGGCTGTCTTCCCTGGTCCAGCTCATTGAGTCGGACCCGTCCATCGGCATGGTAGGTTCCAAGCTGGTGTACCCGGACGGACGGCTGCAGGAGGCGGGCGGCATCATCTGGAGCGACGGCTCCGGCTGGAACTATGGCCGTCTGGACAACCCGGACAAGCCGGAGTACAACTACGTCAAGGATGTTGACTACATTTCTGGAGCGGCTATTTTATTATCCAATGAATTATGGAATCAGATCGGCGGCTTTGATACCCGCTTTGCGCCGGCCTACTGTGAGGATTCCGACCTGGCCTTCGAGGTCAGGAAGGCGGGCTACCGCGTGGTATATCAGCCGAAGTCCAAGGTCATCCACTTTGAGGGCATTTCCAACGGCACCGATGTGCAGGGTACCGGATTAAAGCGTTATCAGGTGGCAAACAGCAGGAAGCTGAAGGAAAAATGGGCCGATGAGTTCGCAAAGCAGTGCGAGAACGACGGCAATCCGGATCCGTTCCGGGCAAGAGAGCGCAGCATGGGCAAGCCGATCATCCTGGTGGTGGACCATTATGTGCCGACTTATGACAAGGATGCGGGATCTAAGACTACGTACCAGTATTTAAAAATGTTTTTAAAGAAGGGCTATGTAGTAAAGTTCCTTGGCGATAACTTCATGAACGAGGAGCCCTACACCAGCGAACTGGAGCAGATGGGCATTGAGGTCTTATACGGACCGGAATACCAGGTCAAGATCTGGGACTGGCTGCGTGACCATGGCGATGACATTGCGGTGGCTTACTTAAACCGCCCGCATATCGCGTCCAAATATATTGATTACATTTTAGACAATACCGATATCAAGGTGATCTACTACGGACACGATCTGCACTGGCTGCGGGAGAGCCGTGAGTATCAGATCACGAAGGATCCGAAAATCCGTGAGGATGCGGAATACTGGAAGTCCATTGAGTTTACGCTGATGAGCAAGGCGGCTGTTTCCTACTATCCGTCTTACATTGAGCGTGACGCAATTCACGAGATTGATCCGACCATCAATGTCAAGGATATTACAGCATATGTTTTTGATGAGTTTAAGTCTGACATTCAGGAGGACTTTGCGAAGCGCAACGGACTTCTGTTTGTCGGCGGCTTTGCGCATCCGCCGAATGCAGACGCGGTGCTCTGGTTTGCAACGGATATTTACCCGCGCATCCGTCAGAAGATGGAGGCAGCAGGCCAGGTTCCGCCGGAATTTATCGTAGTTGGTTCCAAGGTGACCGACGAGATCAGGGCGCTGCAGCAGCCGGGTAACGGTATCATCATCAAGGGCTTTGTGTCTGAGGAAGAGCTGAGTGAGCTTTATGCCACCTGCCGTGTGGTGGTGGTTCCGCTGCGTTACGGCGCAGGTGTAAAGGGCAAGGTGGTAGAAGCCATTTATAACGGTGCCCCGATCGTCACCACCTCCATCGGCGCGGAGGGAATCCCGCAGGTAGAGGATGTGCTTCTGGTGGAAGACGAGCCGGAGGCATTTGCCGAGACCGTGACCAGACTGTACCAGAGTCCGGAGGGCTGCAGGGCACTCTGCGAGAAGACCCAGAGCTACATCCGCACCCACTTCAGCATGGATGCGGCATGGAAGGTCATTGAGAACGATTTTAAGAGATAGTTAAGGAGAAATACAATGCAGGCAATTTTACTGGCCGGCGGTCTGGGAACCCGGCTTCGGAGCGTGGTAAGCGACCGCCCGAAGCCCATGGCCCTGATCGGAGAGAAGCCATTTATGGAATATGTGGTGCACGAGCTTTCCCGCCATGGCATCACAGATATCATCTTTGCTGTGGGCTACAAGGGTTCTATGGTGGAGGAGTATTTCGGGGACGGCAGCGGCTTTATCGCGCCGGACGGAACTCCCATCACGGTGCATTATGCTTATGAAGAAGAACTTCTCGGCACAGCCGGAGCCATCAAAAATGCTGGCAGATTTGTCACGGAGGACAGCTTTTTTGTCCTGAACGCGGACACCTTTTATCAGATCGACTACAGCCGCCTGGTGACCATGCAGCGGGAATCGGATCTGGATATGGCACTGGTGCTCCGGGAAGTGCCGGATATTTCCCGGTACGGAGCAGCCGTGTTAATGAACGGACGCCTTACCGGCTTTAACGAAAAGAGCGCGGAGGCGAAGCCGGGCACCATCAACGGCGGAGTGTACTTAATGAAGCGCACTCTTCTGGATGAGATCCCGGCGGGCAAAGTCTCTCTGGAAAATGAGATGATACCGAAGTGGCTTTCTGAGGGCCGCGCATTGGGCGGCTTTGTGAATGACGGCTATTTCATCGACATCGGAATTCCGGAGGCTTATTATCAGTTTATTGAGGATGTAGAGAAAGGAGTAGTGGTATGGTAATCAGGGGACGGGCACCGCTTCGCGTGAGCTTTGGCGGCGGTGGTACGGATGTGGCACCATTCTGTGTGGAGCAGGGCGGAGCCATCATCGGCAGCACCATCAACAAATATGCGTACTGTTCCATCGTTCCGAGAGAGGATGACCAGATTATCGTACACTCTCTGGACTTTGATATGACAGTCAAATACAACGCGAAGGAAAATTTCGTCTACGACGGACGGCTGGATCTGGTCACTGCGGCCTTAAAGGCCATGGATATCAACCAGGGCTGCGAGGTTTACTTGCAGTGTGACGCTCCGGCGGGTTCCGGTCTTGGAACCTCTTCTACGGTTATGGTTTCTCTGTTAACGGCCATGGCCCGCTGGAAGGGCGTGGAGATGGACGCTTACCGCCTGGCTGACCTGGCTTACCAGGTAGAGCGCGAGGATTTAAAGATTGACGGCGGTTACCAGGATCAGTATGCGGCAACCTTTGGCGGCATCAACTTTATCGAGTTCCACGGCCGTAACAACGTGGTGGTAAACCCGCTGCGCATTAAGAAAGATATTCTGCATGAGCTGCAGTATAACCTGCTGTTATGCTATACCGGAAACATTCATGTGTCCGCGAATATCATCAAGGACCAGGTGAAAAACTACGAGAAGAAGGATGCCTTCGATGCCATGTGCGAGGTGAAAGCCCTGGCTTATGCCATGAAGGATGAACTGCTGAAAGGCAATCTGCACAGCTTCGGAAAGCTTCTGGACTATGGCTGGCAGAGCAAAAAGCGCATGAGCAGCAAGATCACCAACCCGCAGATCGATGAGCTTTACGATGAGGCCATCAAGGCCGGTGCTTTGGGCGGCAAGCTGCTTGGCGCGGGCGGCGGCGGTTATCTTCTGATGTACTGCCCGTACAATGTAAAGCATAAAGTAGCAGCCCGCATGGAGCAGATGGGCGGCCAGATGGCAGACTGGAACTTTGAGCTGCGCGGCGCCCAGTCCTGGATCGCGGATGAAAACCGCTGGAATTATAATGAGGTGAAAGTGCATCTGCCGAACGGAGATTACGAATTTAACTTATAAGGATATTCTATGGAAAAAGTAATATTTCTGGACCGGGACGGTACGCTGAATGTAGAGGTCAACTACCTGCACCGGAAAGAAGACCTGGTGCTCCTTCCGGGAGTGCCGGAAGCCTTAAAGGCTTTCAAGGACCAGGGCTACAAACTGGTGGTGATCACCAACCAGGCCGGAGTAGCCCGGGGCTATTACACAGAAGAAGATGTCAAAGAACTGCACCGCTACATGAATGAACTTCTGGCTGGGCAGGGCGCGGGGATTGACGCGTTTTACTACTGTCCGCATCACCCGGAACATGGCATTGGAAAGTATAAGATTCCGTGTCACTGCCGCAAGCCGGAAACCGGGATGTTTGAAATGGCGGAACAGGATTTTGAGGTGGACAAGGCTTCTTCCTGGATGATCGGTGATAAGCTGATCGACATTGAGGCGGGGCGCAATTACGGAGTCCGTACGGTGTTAGTGGGAACCGGCTACGGTGCCGGAGTCCATGACGAACAGAAGAAAAAGGGAGATTTCCCCTATGACCTGTACGCAGACGATTTACTGGAGGCATATGATGAGATTAACAGAGAAACAGCAGGAAATCTTTGAGGAGCTGTTTGTACGCTATCCGGTTCTTGAGAAGAACCGGGAGGATATTTTAAAGGCATATGAGGTTCTGGAGACCTGCTACCGCACAGGCGGAAAGCTTCTGGTTGCTGGAAACGGCGGAAGCTGCGCGGACGCGGAGCACATTGTCGGGGAGCTGATGAAGGGCTTTAAGAAGCGCCGTCCGCTAAGTGAAGAGTTACAACGCCGGCTTGCGATGGAAGATACAAACCATGGGGAAGAGCTGGCCCGCAGCCTTCAGGGCAGCTTAAGAGCCATTGCTCTGGACGGACATCCTGGTCTTTCCACGGCCTTTGCCAACGATGTGGACGCAGACATGATCTTCGCCCAGCAGGTCTGTGGATATGGGGATAAGGAGGATGTGTTCCTGGGGATATCAACCTCCGGAAACTCAAAAAATGTGGATTACGCAGTGACCGTGGCAAAGGCGAAGGGCTTAAGCGTTATTGGCCTGACCGGAAAGGATGGCGGCCTGCTCGGAAAACGGGCAGATGTGGCGATTATCGTTCCGGAGACGGAGACCTTTAAGATTCAGGAGCTGCATCTTCCGATTTATCACATACTGTGCCTGATGCTGGAAGAAGCATTTTTCGAGGAGTAAGAATATGATGAGTCATACCTTTGCGATTTGCGCCTACAAGGATTCGCCCTATCTGGATGTCTGCATCCATTCTCTGAAGAAGCAGTCGGTGAAGTCAAAGATCATTCTCTGTACTTCCACGCCCAGTCCGTTTCTGGAGGCTATGGCAAAGATCCACGACATCCCTCTGTATGTGCGGAACGGAAAGAGCGACATTCAGGATGACTGGAATTTCGCTTATGAGAAGGCGGATACCCGTCTGGTGACCATTGCCCATCAGGATGACTGTTACCACCGGGATTACGCGGCTGAGGTACAGCGGTGCTGGGAGCGATACCCGGATACTACGGTATTTACTACGGACTGCGCGATTTTGAAAGGGGAAACCCTGCAGAAGCCGGGCATGATCCAGTTTATCAAGATGCTGCTGCGTCTGCCGCTTCGTCTGCATGGACTGGCGAACCGGGCAGTGGTAAAAAAGGCAGCGCTGGTGTTTGGCAATCCGATCATCTGCCCTTCCTGTACTTATGATAAAGAAGTACTGGGTGCGCCGTTATTTGACTCGCCCTACAAATTTGCGCTGGACTGGGACACCATGTGGAAGCTGGCAGACCGTCCGGGGCGTTTTACCTGTGTGGAGCGGCCGCTGATCCGTTACCGGATTCATGAGGGAGCTACCACAAAAGCCTGTATTGAGGATCACCGGCGGACGGCGGATGAGACCGCCATGTACGGAAAAATCTGGCCGAAGCCGGTGGTGAAGGTTCTGATGCATTTTTACCGGAAAGCCTATTCAGCTTACGAGAAAGCATAACAGCCTGACGGCAACAAAAAATTTGGAGTAAAATTATGGAAAAGATGGAATTTAGCGGAAAGCAGAAGGCGGAGGCCATGCAGCATCAGTGGACAAAGCGTGCAGATGTCTGGAAGACGGAGGCCCTGGTCCTGATTCTGCTGACTGCGTTCGCGTTTGTGATCAACCGCCATATGGAGATCAAGGGTCTTTACATGGACGATCTCTACCAGTGGTTCTGTTTTAACGATAACCCGTTCTTTACGGCGGTCTTTACCAGCGGCGGAACCCGTTTTCGTGCCCTGTATAATCTGGTGGCATGGACAGAAATGAAACTTTTCGGCACCCATGTGAACTGGTACGTGCCCTTTAACATTGTGCTGAACTCCTGTCTTGCGTACAACCTGTACCGCATGGCAAAACGGTTCAGCCATTCTGCGTATGTGGGGATTTTATGCGCGGTCATGTTTCTGATGTCCCGCATGTCCTACTACCAGATCGGCCAGGCACTGGGCCTGATGGAGACCATGGCCATGTGGATGGCGCTGGGGATTCTGTATTTCCTGCTGGAGTATCTGGGGGATGAGGATGAGACATCCGCGAACCGGAGGCTTTACCTGGCAGCGGTGCTTTATTTCTGTGTCTGCCTGGTGCATGAGCGTTATATGGTGCTGCTTCCGCTGTTTTACTTTTCCCTGCTCTTTAAACTGTCAAAGAACTGGAAGCTCTGGGCCGCTCCGACTGTTGGGTTTGCCCTGATCCAGCTTCTCAGGTTTATCTTTATCGGAACCATTTCCCCGCCGGGAACCGGCGGAACAGATGTGGTGGATACCATGTCTGTGAGCTCTGTGCTGCACTTTGTGTTGAGCCAGATTGCTTATATTTTCGGAATTAACGCGGGGCCGGAGCATTTAAACGGACAGAACTTCCGGGAGGCACCGCTCGGGGTGACCATTCTCATTGCTCTGGCAGACCTGATGATCGCGGTGCTGGTACTGGCTTTTGTAATCCGGGTGCTTCACAAAGGAAAGAAGATGGTACCGTACTTACAGAAGACATTTCTGTTTGTGGCCTTTATCGGAGCCTGTATCGTCTGCTCCAGCGTGACCATCCGTGTGGAGATGCGCTGGGTATACGTTTCCCTGGCAGCAGCTCTGTTATTCCTGTCCTGGATGTACGGCAGCCTCACCGAGCAGATGGCAAAGCGGGGCCGCTGGGTTCAGGCACTTCCGTATCTGAGTCTGTTTACGCTCTATGTGCTGTTCATGCTTCCGGTGGAGCATTATTACCGGGGCCTGTTTCCAAACCTCTACTACTGGGCAGACCAGGAGCACTACAATGCGCTGGCAGAGGAAACCTACGGGCAGTACGGTGTTGGAATCTTCGGAAAAACTATCTACATTGTAGGGGACAAATTTGAGATGGATGATTTCACCCAGGCCGAGTTTTTCCGGGTATTTGACCGGTTAAACCGTGAGGACTGCGTGAAAGTGGTTCATATCAGGGATCTGCGGGACATCGGCCTCATTACCGATGATATGCTGGTGATCCAGGAGGATCCGGAGAACAACCGATTTCAGGATATCACCCATGCGGCGTCCCTGTTTAAGTGCCGCCCAATCTACGGTTTCTACGATGATGGCTGGTTAGACGAGCGGGCATCCGTTCAGGTGATGGCCGGAAGCACGGGAGAGATTCACTTAAGCTTCAACTATCCGCGGGATCTCACGGATGACCAGTGGCTGACCGTGTATGTGGACGGGGAGCCGACGGAATATATTAACTTTACCGAGCAGAACGAGGAATGCGTGATCCAGGTGGATCCGTATCAGCCGGTGACTTTGCGGTTCGAGAGTAACTTTTATGTGCCGAACGCGCTGGAGAAACGCGGTGTGACACGGCTGGCCGTGCTGCTGAAGATGACGGCGGATTAATGACTGCAGATGGTACTGGCTGACAGCGAATAAATGAAACTGGCTGAGACTGCGCATGACGGAAAACGGCGTGTGGAGGTTTCAGCCGTGATAGCATACGGAGGAAAGAAGATGAAGGTTGTAATTCTGGCAGGCGGTCTGGGAACCCGGATCAGCGAGGAGAGCCATTTAAAGCCGAAGCCAATGATCGAGATTGGCGGACGTCCGATCCTGTGGCACATCATGAAATATTATTCCGAGTTCGGATTCCATGATTTTGTGATCTGTCTTGGATATAAGCAGTATGTTGTGAAGGAGTTCTTTGCAGATTATTTCCTGCATACCTCCGATGTGACCTTTGACCTGGCCAACAACAAGATGGAGGTTCACAACAACTATGCGGAGCCATGGAAGGTGACGTTGGTGGATACCGGTTTAAATACCATGACCGGCGGCCGCGTAAAACGCATTCAGCCCTACATTGGCAATGAGCCGTTTATGCTGACTTATGGCGATGGCGTGTGCAACGTAGACTTAAAGGGGCTGGTGGACTTCCACAAGTCTCATGGAAAGACCGCTACCATTACCACCGTCAGCATCGATCAGCAGAAGGGTGTGCTGGATATCGGACCGGACAACACCATCCGCTCCTTCCGTGAGAAGGCAGCCTCCGATGGAGCCATCATCAATGGAGGCTTTATGGTGCTGAACCCGGAAGTTTTCTCTTACTTAAAGGATGACACCACCGTGTTTGAACAGGAGCCGATGACCCGTCTGGCAGCGGAGGGACAGCTGATGTCTTTCTACCATGACGGTTTCTGGCAGTGCATGGATACGCAGCGGGAGATGCAGCTCTTAGAGACGCTGTGGCAGTCTGGAAACGCACCGTGGAAAATATGGAAGGAATAAGCGATGAAGTATGATTTGAATACATGCAGGGAATTTTATCAGGGAAAACGCATCCTGGTGACCGGCCATACAGGCTTTAAGGGCTCCTGGCTGTGCCGGATCCTGACTCTCGCGGGAGCACAGGTGACCGGTTATGCAGCGGAGGCTCCGACGGATCCGGCTCTGTTTTCGATTGCCGGACTGGCAGATACGATGGACAGCGAAATCGGAGATATCCGGGATCTGAATCATTTGAAGGAAGTATTTGACCGGGTGCAGCCGGAGATCGTGCTGCATCTGGCGGCACAGCCTATTGTGCGGGATTCCTACAAGGATCCGGTCTATACCTATGAGACCAATGTGATGGGCACGGTGAATGTGCTGGAGTGTGTGCGCCGGACGCCTTCCGTGAAGTCCTTTTTGAATGTGACCACCGACAAGGTGTATGAGAACCGGGAGTGGGAGTATGGATACCGGGAGTGCGATCCGCTGGATGGCTATGATCCATATTCCAACAGCAAATCCTGTTCCGAGCTGGTGACCCACAGCTATCAGAAGTCCTTCTTTGCAGACGGACACTGTGCGATTTCCACAGCTCGGGCGGGCAATGTCATCGGCGGCGGTGACTTTGCGAATGACCGGATCATTCCGGACTGCGTGCGGGCCATGGAGGCCGGAAAAGAGATCGTGGTGCGAAATCCGTACTCCACCCGTCCGTTCCAGCATGTGCTGGAGCCGCTGTTTGCCTATCTGGAGATTGCCCAGAAGCAGTATGAGGATCTGGCATACCAGGGATATTACAATGTGGGACCGGATGAGTGCGACTGTGTGACCACCGGCGAATTGGTAACCCTGTTCTGTGACCTTTGGGGTGATGGAGCTTCCTGGGTGAACCAGCATGACGGAGGCCCTCATGAGGCAAACTTCTTAAAGCTGGATTGCTCGAAGCTTAAGAAGACCTTTGGCTGGAAGCCGCACTGGCATATTCAGGATGCTATTGAAAAGACCATTGTCTGGTCGAAGGCGTACCTGGCTGGTGAGGACATGCGGCAGGTGATGGACCAGCAGATTGAAGCGTATTAAGAAAGGGCAGATGGAATCCGGGCAGCACTAAGATGGCCGGATCTGGAATTTGCCAACTGAGTATATAGGAGAGAGTAATAATATGGAAAAAACACAGGAGCAGGCACGCCAGGAAATCCTTGACCTGGTAGCGGATTACTGCAAAACCTATCATATTAATAATAAGAAAAAGTACGAACCGGGCGACCGCATTCCTTATGCGTCCCGCGTCTACGATGAGACCGAGATGGTGAATCTGGTGGACAGCGCCCTGGAGTTCTGGCTGACCTCCGGACGCTACACCGATGAGTTTGAGGCAAAGCTGGCAGAGTATCTGGGTGTGCGTTACTGTGCCCTGGTAAACTCCGGTTCCTCCGCAAACCTGGTGGCGTTCATGACCCTGACTTCCCCGCTCTTAAAGGAGCGCCAGGTAAAGCCGGGTGACGAGATTATCACTGTGGCAGCAGGGTTCCCGACTACCGTAACTCCGGCCATCCAGTACGGCGCGGTACCGGTATTTGTGGATGTGACCATTCCGCAGTACAACATTGACGTGACCAGACTGGAGGAGGCTTATTCAGAGAAGACCAAAGCCGTGATGATCGCGCATACGCTGGGTAACCCGTTTGACTTAAAGGCCGTGAAGGAGTTCTGTGACCGTCATAACCTGTGGCTGATCGAGGATAACTGTGATGCCCTGGGAAGCCGTTACATCATCGACGGTGTAGAGAAGTTTACCGGTACCGTGGGCGACATCGGAACCTCCAGCTTCTACCCGCCGCACCACATGACCATGGGCGAGGGTGGCGCTGTTTACACCGACAACCCGCTGCTCAACAAGATCATCCGTTCCTTCCGTGACTGGGGCCGCGACTGTGTCTGCCCGTCCGGCCGGGACAACCTGTGCGGACACCGCTTTGACCGTCAGTACGGTGAGCTGCCGCTGGGCTACGATCACAAGTATGTATATTCCCATTTTGGTTACAACTTAAAGGCTACCGATCTGCAGGCATCCATCGGATGTGCGCAGCTTGATAAGTTCCCGGGCTTTGTGGAGCGCAGACGTCACAACTTTGACCGCTTAAAAGCAGCGCTGGCGGATACCACCGACAAGCTGATCCTGCCGGAGCCGTGTGAGAACTCCAGACCGAGCTGGTTTGGTTTCCTCATCACCTGTAAAGAGGGCGTGGACCGAAACGCAGTGGTTCAGTATGTGGAGAAGAAGGGCGTGCAGACCCGTATGCTGTTTGCCGGAAATCTGACCAAGCATCCGTGCTTTGACCAGATGCGCGCGGAAAAACGCGGCTACCGCATCGTGGGTGAGCTGACCAATACCGACCGTATTATGCAGGATACCTTCTGGGTAGGCGTTTACCCGGGCATGAGCGATGAGATGATCGATTACATGGCAGCGACAATCCGCGAAGCCATCAACCAGTAACATCCGGAAAAGAGGCCGAATATGCAGTATGATTTAACGAAGGTCCATGAGGTCAATCTGAAAATCTTAAAAGAGATCGACCGGATCTGCAGAAAATATAAGATCAAATATATGCTGGACGGCGGCACTCTTCTCGGTGCTGTCCGCCACAAAGGCTTTATCCCGTGGGATGACGATGCGGATATCGCCTTTACCAGAAACAATTACGAGGCATTCTTAAAGGTAGTAAAGCGGGAACTTCCAGATACGATGGAGCTTTTAATGCCGGAGGAGTTCCAGGGAGGAAAGGCTTTCTTCGACTTTACAGCCCGGGTTATCTACAAGAACAGCCGTCGGCATGAGGATTCCCCGGAGGTGCGGTATTACGAGGGCAAGCTGAATCACCTGTGGGTGGATCTGTTTATCATTGACGAGCTTCCGGAGAACAAGGCTGCAGCAGGCTTTACCCGGCTGCTCCACAAGAGCATCTATCTTCTGGCCATGGGACACCGGTATCATCTGGATTTCTCCAAATACAGCCTGTTCCACAAGCTGGCGGTGGGCGGTGGTTCCGCAGTCGGAAAGCTGATTCCGATGAAGCTGATCTTTAGAATGCAGCATGCGGCAGCGCTGAAGGATAAGCATGGCCGCAGCAGTCTGCGTTATTACAGCAACTACCAGCCGGATTATCTGTATGTGACCATTCAGAAGGAGTGGTGTGAGGAGATTACCGACATCGAGTTTGCGGGCGAGACGCTGATGGCTTCAAAACATGCCCATGAGGTACTGACCTGGGTATATGGCGATTACATGAAGCTGCCTCCGGAGGCAGAGCGGGTACCGGCCCATTCCACAATAGACATTCAGGTATTTGATGAGGAAGCATGATGGAAAAGAAATTATCGGTAGTGGTATCGGTATACAATGAAGAACAGGCACTGCCTATGTTTTATGAGACGATCAAGCTGATCCTGGAGATTCTTCCCTGGGATTATGAGCTCTTGTTTGTCAACGATGGCAGCCGGGACGACAGCCTCTCGATTCTGAAAGAGTATGCGGCCCGGGACGAGAAGGTGAAGGTGGTATCCTTCTCCCGCAACTTCGGCCATGAGGCGGCTATGATCGCGGGCATCGACTATGCGGATGGAGATGGAATCGTCTGCATGGATGCTGACCTGCAGCATCCGCCGGAATGCCTGCCGGAGATTGTGCGGAAATTTGAGGAGGGTTGCGGGGTCATCAGCATGGTGCGGACGAAGAATAAGTCCGCAGGCCTGATCAAGAACATCACCTCCGCCGGATTTTACTGGGTCATCAATACCCTGTCCGATGTGAAATTTGAGCCCAACGCATCGGACTTTTTCGCGGTATCGAAGGAAGCAGCCGAGGTGCTGCGGAAGAATTACCGCGAGAAGGTGCGGTTTCTGCGGGGCTATGTGCAGAGCATCGGGTTTCAGAAGGCAACCATTACTTATGAGGCTCATGACCGCATAGCAGGAGAGAGCAAGTACAGCCTCCGAAAGCTGCTGGCATTTTCCATGAATACCATCATGTGTTTTTCGAATCTGCCACTAAAGCTTGGCATCTACGCCGGAGCTTTTGCGGGACTTTTAGGAGTGGCGGTGATGGTTTACACGCTGTTCACCCGCCAGGGCGCGCCCAGCGGTTACGCTACCATCGTGATCTTAAACTGCTTTATGTTCGCGATCTTGTTTCTGATCGTGGGCATTATCGGAGAGTATATCGCGATTCTGTTCAGCGAGCTGAAGGACCGGCCAATTTATATCGTGGAAGAAACACAGAATGTGGAGAAGAAATCTGTGTAAAGGAAAAGAAAATCCGCCGGGATTGTGTAAATCCGGCGGATATATTTCTGTGAAAGACAGGCTGAATGCCTGGAATGATTGTGCCAGGCAGAATTCTGTTCTGGTCGAAATCAGGATTTCGTATTTTGATCCTGCTCCTTTAGATATGCATCAGCATCTTTGAAAAATGATGTAATGATAATCAGCATGATGATCCCTACCGGGAATGCCGCGATAATCGATACGGTCTGCAGGTTGGTCATGGAGTTTTCCGAGAAGATCAGCGCCAGCGGCAGCAGGATCAGGAAAATGGCCCAGAACAGCTTCACGTTCCGGTGCGGTTCCTCATCACTTTTTAACTCCTTGTAGGTGTAAGTGGAGGCTACCATGGTGATGGAGTCAAAGGATGTGGAGTAGAAGGTGATCATGCACAGCACTAGAAGGACAAGCACGGCCTTGGAGAGCGGAAGCTGCCCCAGGATATCCAGGATGGCATGATACAGATTGCCGTCTGCGGTGTATGTGGAGAGCACATCAAGCTTTCCGTGCATCTGCAGGCCGAGACCGTAGTTTCCCATAATAATAAAGGAAGTGAAGGTTCCGGAGAGGCCAAACACATAACCGCCCAGAATGACCTGGCGAAGGGTGCGGCCCTTGCTGATGGAGCCGATAAAGAACGGTACAGCCACACACCATACCATCCAGTAGGCCCAGTAGAAAATGGTCCAGGTCTGTGGGAAGGATGAGGTCCGGAGGGAGTCAGTCCAGGTGGCAAGGCCGATAAAGTTCTGGGTCAGGTTTCCCAGAGCGGTTATGCCTTCTTCAATAATGAAGCGGGTCTGGCCGCCGAAGAAGAAAACATAGGCCAGCAGGCCAAAGAACAGCCAGGTACAGGTGGCAGCGGAAAGCTGCACGCCCTTCATGCCGAAGTAGACACTGAAGGTATAGATCGCGCAGACGATCACCAGGATCACCAGAGTGAGTCCGGTGCTCTGCGGAATGCCGGTTACGCTGCTGATGGCACCGGCCAGGAGCGGTGTTGCCAGGGAAAACGTGGTGGCAGTTCCTGCCAGGAGCGCAAAGACCGCAATCAGGTCAATAAGCTTTCCGGCAATACCGTCTACTTTATTTCCAAGAACCGGGCGGCAGGCTTCGGAATATTTCTGGCGTGTCCGTTTGCGGACATGGAGCATGAAGCCGAAGGCTGCGGACAGCACCAGATAAAAACCCCAGGGGATCGGTCCCCAGTGGAACAGCGGAAAGGTGGCAGCCCAGTCATGGAGCGGTCCCATCTCGGCGGTGTGCGGGTCCGAAGCGTACAGGATCCATTCACAGCAGGAATAGAACAGGATGTCGGCAGCCAGGCCGGCAGTGAAGATCATAGAGCCCCACTGGAAGCCGGAGTACAGCGGCTTGTCGGTATCACCCAGGCGGATCCTTCCGAATCGGGAAAACGCGATATAGAGGGAGCAGACAAAGACGCCCAGACCGACAATGAGATAATAGCTTCCCATCTCATCACCCAGGAAATTGCGGATGGCGCTGATGGTGTTTGTGGAGCTTTCCGGACTTACGACAAACCAGGCACAGAGCGCCAGGATGCATAAGAAGGGAACCAGTGTGGTAAACCAGTCTATCTGCTGGAACAGAGATGTCTGTTTCGCAGCGTGGTCAGTTTGATGTTTCATAACGGCCTCCTGTTCAAAAAAACTTAAAATTGAATTATATTGAACATAATAGCACCGCAATGCGGAAAAAGCAAGGGGATTTTATGAGAAGATTTGGCAGAAGACACAGATTTAGAAGAAGCGGCAGCCGGAAAATCGGATGGCAGATGGAGATGTCCATCGACCGTGCCGCGTCCAGAAGATACCGCAGTTACCGGCGTCACAGGAATATGTGGTTTGTGATCCTGGGCGTATTGCTGGTGCTGCTTCTTACCTTTGGCTGCGTGTTTGCGGTTAGGCGGGCAGCTCACAAAAAAGGCGCAGATACTTCAGGATCAGCCCACAAAACGGAGCAGACCGGAAGCACCGGAGCTTATGAAAATGTGGAGCTGGTGACAGAGGGCGAGAAGGCAAAAGAGCTGGAGGCCCAGGGAAAGACAGAAAAAGAAATCGCAGCCCGGACAGAGCCGATCCTTGGCGGAGCAGAGCTGACCATGCTGGCCGGACAGACGAAGGCCCAGATGATGTCGTTCCTTCTGGAGACGAAGAAAGGCAGTCTGATCGTGGTGGACGGCGGCTGGTGGGACGATGCCGATTACCTAAAAGAGCAGATCAAACAGCGCGGCGGCCATGTATCCGCCTGGTTTCTGACCCACGCTCACACCGATCATGTGGGAGCACTCTTAAACCTCCTGCAGAGTGAGGCTGAAGGGGAAGATACCGGCATCACCATCGATCACATTTACTATAATTTCGCTTCCCTGGACTGGTACAAGAAGCATGAGCTTGGCGATCTGGGAACCGCGGATGCCATCCTCACCGCCCTGGCCGGACTTCCGAAAGGAGAGGCATGCCCGGTGAAAAAGGGTGATGAGATCCTGGTGGATGATGTGTGTATCACCGTGTTAAACGACCGCTACGAGCCGGATGACGACCATGTGGGCGAGCGGGACGGAAACGACGCCAGCATGGTATACCGGATGCTGGTCAATGGCGTGACCATTCTGTTTACCGGCGATCTGCAGGTGGATGGCGGCAACCATGTGCTGGAAACGGTAGAGAAGGAAGATTTAAAAGCCGACATTGTGCAGATGGCACACCACGGACAGCATGCCGTGACGAAAGAATTTTACGAGGCAGTGAGCCCGAGCATCTGTCTGTGGCCGACACCAAAGTGGCTGTGGGATAACGAAGACGGGAAGTATACAACGCCGGAGACCAAGGCGTGGATGAAAGAACTAAATGTAGAAAAGCATTACTGCATGAAAGATGGAAACCAGGTGATCCGATAAGGGATCGCCTGGTTTTTTCTATTAAAAATCAAAGAAAATATTTTCAAAAAGCCTATCTCCGTATTTCTGGTATAGCTTAAACGCAAGGTCATAGCAGTAATTGTCATCACGCTCAGAGATTACAACGATATTCATAGTGACATCAGCGAGTACAAGGGTATATACGATGCGGATGCCGATTCCTTTGTATTTAATTTTGAAAAAACCGGTTAGATTTTTCCCGTTTTTGTTGCCAAGAGGTTTTCCATAGCCGTGTGGACTGGGAAGCGGGGCCCGGGCCACTTTGATGATACCGGCGGCTACCTGCTTTTTCAGGCTGTTGTCAAGCTGTTGGAAATCTTTTTTCGCCTCTTTTGTAATTTTTATATTCCATCTTTTCATTCGATTTCTAGGCTTTCTGCGAGCTGTTCTAATTCTTCAATGGAAAATCCCTCTTCCGTTATAAAGGATTCAAACGAAGTGGTGTCATCTAAAGATCTGGACTGGGCAAGCTTCAGCAGACGCATATTTTCAATGGCCTCCATAAATTTTTCAAGGCGGGCCAGCTTTTTCTGAGTGTCCTGATATTCTTTTACAGAGATAAGGACAGCAGTAGGCTGATTGTTTTTCAAAACAATGTATTCGCTGTTATTCTGTGCGACATCATTAAAGATTTTGCCAGCTTTTCCCTGGCTGAAATCAGAAATGGGAATTAATTTTTCGGTCATATTGGCAAATGCGAAACTCATAGGAAAACCTCCTTTCATCTGTATAAGTATTATATGATACATTAAAATAATATGCAAGATTTTAACTGAAATATTAACTTATATTTGCATTGTATTGTTAGAACTGAGATAATAACACAAAAAAGAGGCTGCGAACAGCCTCTTCTGATTTGGAATGGTTCTGTTTAGTCTGCCACATGCAGCCCACTATGATACGAATAGCTCCCTAACTCATCCAGCAGCCGGTCCATGTTTTCTTTGGTGTTTGGCAGTTCACCGGTCAGGTAGGAATTGATGATGGCGTATACATTGCTGCTTTTGTGCAGGCACTGGCGGAACAGGTCCGGGAGGGAGGCGCGGGAGGCGAGTCTGCGGTCCCAGGGGTTGCACCAGATATTGTGGTCGATGTTTAAAACTTCCCGGGGGTTGCTGATCTCATCGGTGACCAGCTTCTGGGATGCCACCGGATTTTTCAGAACCAGCTTTTCTACAAAAGCAATCTTATTGCGCTTGGATCCTTTTGGATCTGCCAGGGTGCGGCAGCCGAAGCGCAGGGCCAGGATGGAACGGTGGATCATGGAGGGGGTCACCTGGAAGTTGTTGCTGTAGGTGATGGGATAGTAAGCCTCATTGATGCATTCTGCCAGGAACCTGGAAATGAACTGGGTCTCCATGCCGTTTAAGCAGATGGTAGCCGCCTGATTGAACTGGGACGGCTTTTTGTGTTTGTATTTCCACAGGAGGATCGCGTCAATGTCATTCTCCAGGGCGGCGTGGCGGCCATGGGCCTGGCTGTTTGGCGCCTTGGCATCGTAGCCGATGCGTCCGTACACGTAAGGATGACAGATGGAGTCTCCGATGTAGTGGTTTAAGTAGCCGCAGAAATAGGCCAGTCCTTCTTCTCTCTGCTGACGGGATTTCACTTCGCTTAAATGCTGCAGGTAGCAGACAAAGAAGTCCTGGATGTGATGTTCATGCATGTAGGAGCCGACGTTGCGGTAGTCCCGGTGGCGCAGGATGGGGATGTTGTAGAAAAACATATCCGGCCCCTGCAGGCCAAGCTGGTAGAGCCAGCGGTATTTGGCGATGATGTATTTTAACTGATTGTTGGGAAGGTCATTGTAGGCCTTCATTCCTAAGATATAGTGTGTAGTAAATCCGGGCATAAGAATACCTCCTATAGTTGGATTATAGCACATCCCACATGAAATTACGAGGAACTCTGTGCATAAGTTAGGATGAATAGCAGGTGGATGGGGATAACCATGCAGCAGACATTGCAGCTGTTACACGAAATTGTCTGGGGACCGTGGACAATATTTTTATTTTTGTGGACAGGATTGTTTTTTACCGTACGGTCCGGTGGATTTCAGGTTCGCGGGCTGTCATACTGGTGGAAAAAGACCGTGGGGAGTCTCTGGCAGTCCGGAGTGCGTACAGAAAAACAGCGGGAGTCTGCAGCTGACGAGGACCGCAGAAGGGCTGCCTCAGACAAAATTACGGTTTCCGCTTTCCAGACCTCCTGCACCGCTCTGGCGGCCACGATCGGCACCGGCAACATTGTCGGCGTGGCCACGGCTCTCACTGCGGGCGGCCCCGGCGCGGTGTTCTGGCTCTGGATTTCAGCCCTGATCGGCATGGCTACAGCTTACGCGGAGACCAGTCTGGGGCAGAAGTACCGTTATCGAGGGCCAGACGGGACATGGCAGTGTGGTCCCATGGCCGTTATGGAGCGCGGTTTGGGCTGCCGGAGTATGGGTCTTTTGTATGCGTTCTTTGCGGTGCTGGCATCCCTTGGCATGGGAAGCATGGTGCAGGCCAATGCGGTCAGTGAAACGCTCCGCTATGAGGCCGGCATGAAGCCGGAGACTGCGGCGGTTTTGGTTACGGCCCTGACTGCAGCGGTGGTGTGGGGCGGAATCCGGCGTATTTCCCGGATGACTTCCTGGTTTGTGCCGCTGTCTGCGGGAATTTATTTTTTCTTTTCGGTGTGGGTGCTGGTGATGTGCCGCCGGAGTATTCCGGTGGTACTGTTACAGATTATAAAAGAAGCCTGGACACCGGGTGCAGCAGGAGGCGGAATTGCCGGATTTCTGTTTTCCCGAAGTGTGCGCTTTGGCCTGGCCCGGGGCGTGTTTTCCAACGAAGCGGGCCTGGGAACACTGGCGGTGCTGCATGGAGCAGCAGAGGATACCACGCCGGAGGAGCAGGGCATGTGGGCCATGTTTGAGGTGTTCTTTGATACCATTGTGATCTGCACGCTGACGGCCCTGGTGATTCTGTGTGTGGGGCGGGAGTCTGCGCTGACTGTCGGGGGCAGAGTTGTGTGGCCCATGACAGCCGGTCATGCGGCAGCAGAAAGCCAGTCGCTGCAGGCCGGATTGGATGGCGCTGCCCTCACTTCCTTCTGCTTCACAAAAATTCTCGGCAGGTTTGGCGGCATCCTGGTGTCCGGCAGCATGGCATCATTTGCTTTTGCAACGATCCTCGGCTGGTATTATATAGGAAGACAGATGTTTTCTTATCTGGCAGAACGCCTGTGTTCTGGCGCAGATGCAGAATATTTCTATACGATTCTCTATCTTCTGGCGGTCTGGCTGGGCTGTGTCTGCCGTTTGGATCTGGTCTGGATTGTGTCGGACCTGGTCAATTGCCTGATGGCATACCCGAATCTTCTGACACTGTGGCTTCTGGCCGGGAAAGTGCGCTTCCCGGAGATAAACCGGAAAGTTTCTTAATAAGCGTTTTTAGCAGACTGGAAGCGCCTTGACAAGCAGCCCGAAACCGCCTATACTGTATTTCATTTAAGAATCAATGTGATTGTGAATACAGTCCCCATTGTGGGTGAGGAGGAAAATTATGCTGATGTACGTCTGGCTGGTTGTCGGCTTTGTGCTTTTGATCAAGGGAGCGGATTATTTTGTGGAGGCGAGCTCGTCCATTGCGCGGGCGCTCAGGGTGCCCGGTATCATCATTGGACTTACCATTGTGGCATTTGGAACCAGCGCACCAGAGCTGGCAGTCAGCACGACCGCATCTCTGGCCGGCAGCAATGAAATTGCGGTGGGCAATGTCATCGGCTCCAATCTGTTCAATCTGCTGGTGGTTTTAGGATGCTGCGGTGTCATCCGCCCGTTTGCGGTGCAGCTGCGCTGGGATTACGCGGCTTCTGTTAGTGTGGCGGTGGTCCTGTTTTTGATGATCTTCCGGGATCATTTTCTGAGCCGGCCTGAGGCCATTTTCCTGCTGGTGCTGTTTGCTGCGTTCATAGGTCTGACCATTCGGGATGCGTTGGCCAACCGTACGGAAGAAGAGGAAGAAATCCAGGTTTTGTCTCCGCTTGTCAGTGTAGTTTACATTGTCGGAGGCCTGGTGGCTATTGTATGGGGCGGAAATCTGGTAGTAGATAGTGCCAAAGCAATTGCCTTATCTTTTGGACTTTCCCAGACTCTGGTGGGACTGACGGTGGTAGCCCTGGGAACATCTCTGCCAGAGCTGGTCACTTCCGTGGTTGCGTCACGGAAAGGTGAAAACGGTCTGGCACTCGGCAATGTCATCGGGTCCAATATTTTCAATATTCTGATGGTCCTTGCTGCCTCGGCAGCAGTCCATCCGATTGTAGTGACCGGTTTTGCGGTGATTGATACCGTCTCTCTGATTGCAGCCAGTGTTATTACCTGGATCCTATGCCGCAGCAAACTTCGTATCAGCCGGTGGGAGGGCCTGGTGATGCTTGCCATGTATGCGGGATATCTGGTTTATATCTGTGTGAGATAAGCGTGAAAAACTGAATAAAAGAAACTACGAAAAAAGCAGATGCCGGGAAATAGCATCTGCTTTTGCTTGTTATAAAAAGGGAGGAGAGCTGATAACTTTCGTTATCAGCTCGAGTATTATGAAAAAAATCTTTTAAGCGTTTTATAAACAACTCTTTCGTTCCTGTTGTTTATGGTTACAGTATAGGGAGAAATCGTGAAGAAATCGTGTTGAATCTGTAAAAGGTTTTTGAATGATTTGTGAACGAAATATGAATAAAGAAATCTGCAAAAAGTCTTGCCAACAGAAAAATTCTGATGCACAATGAAACGAGCATAAAAAGCAGAAGAGATGAGGAGGATTACTATGGAAATCAGCGGACATACAAGACTGTTATGCCTGATCGGGAGCCCGGTGGCCCATTCCGGGTCCCCGGCTATGCACAACTACAGCTTTGAGAAGCTGGGACTGGACTACCGGTATCTGGCCTTTGACATTAAAGAAGAAGACACCAAAAAGGCCATTGAGGCGTTAAAGATGATGAATTTCCGCGGCTGCAATATTACCATGCCGGGAAAGACGGTGGCGGCTTCCTGCTGTGATGAGCTTTCCAAAGCGGCACAGCTGACAGGCGCCATCAACACCATTGTAAATGAAGATGGAAAACTGGTGGGACATATCACCGATGGAACCGGCTGGATCCGCAACTGTCTGGAGCACGGATTTGACATTCACGGGAAGAAACTGATCATTGCCGGAACCGGCGGCGCAGGTACGGCGATTCAGATTGCAGCCGCCCTGGGCGGTGCAAAGAAAATCGTGATCCTGGCCCGAAAATCTTCCCCGCGTTTTGCAAACGGTGAGGAGACGGTGCGCAAGATCCGGGAACATGTGCCGGAGTGCCAGGCAGAGATCTTTGATCTGGAGGATGCGGAAGTGCTGCGCAGGGAACTGGCGGACGCGGATCTGTTCTGCAACGCCACAAAGGTAGGCATGAAACCGATGGATGACCAGAGTGTGATTCCGGATGTGAGTATGCTGCGGCCGGAACTGGTGGTTTCTGATATTGTATACAATCCGAGAGAAACCAAACTGTTAAAGGATGCAAAGAAAGCCGGATGCAAGGTGATTCCGGGAATCGGTATGCTGCTGTGGCAAGGGGCCGAGGCCTTCCGCCTGTACACCGGACAGGAAATGCCGGTGAAGGAAGTGCAGGAGCGGTATTTCAGCGAATAGGAATGGGCGGATAGTAGAATGGAACGATTGGAACAGTATGATGTGGCAGTAGTAGGCGGAGGTACTGCCGGATGCGCAGCGGCAGCCGGAGCAGCCATGGCCGGAGCCAGGGTCGTTTTGATAGAGCGCAATGCTTATCTGGGTGGGGAGGCAACCCATTCCGGTGTCGGAGCTTTCTGTGGCTTTACAACCTGTGGGAAAAATCCGGTCCGAGTGGTAGAGGGCGCCGGAAGTCTGGTACTTGCGGAATTGGAAAAGCTTGGAGCTCCGGCGCAGAATCGTTTGTCTGCTTCCGGCAACTGGAATATTTCTTTTCAGCCGGAATACTTAAAATGCGCGCTGGATCATCTCCTGCAGAATCTACAGGCAGACCTGTTCCTTCATAGTCCGGTCATTGGTGCACAGACAGAGAAGAACCGGATCTGTGCATTGAACTGCGTGGATGATGAGGGGATGTTTGAGATCAGGGCGAAGGCATTTGTGGATGCATCGGGGGATGCAAACCTGGCACGCCTGGCCGGAGCAAAGGTTATGTGGGGGGATGCGCAAGGACGGGTTCAGGCAGCCTCCCTTCCGTTTCGGCTGAGCGGTGTTGACATCACAAAAGATATGTCGCCTGCGGCTGTGAAGTGTGCAGTGGAACAGGCCAGAAATGCCGGTATGGAACATCTTCCAAGGGAGAGTGGATTCCTGCTGACGCTGGAGGGGTCCCAGGTGGTCTGTGCCCTGATCCCAAGTGTGATGCCGGAAGGCTTGTCTGCCCGGGAGCTTACCAGAATGGAACAGGAGCTGAGAGAGCAGGCCGTGAGTTATGCAGCGGCCTTGAAGCGTTATATGCCCGGCATGGAACACAGCGAGCTGGTCATGATCGGCCCTTCCATTGGACTCAGGGAGACCAGAAGGCTGGTGGGCCGGACACAGCTGACCGGTGAGGATGTGCTTTCCGGACGCAGACGGGCCGACGGGATTGCCCGGGGCGGCTGGAAACCGGAGATCCACAGGAGCATGACGAAGATGGCCACCTATCTGGCGGTAAAAGAGGGCAGCTGGTTTCATATTCCCATGGGAGCATTACAGTCAGAAACACTGGAAAATCTGTACGGAGCTGGAAGAATGGTCTGGGCAGATGATACCGCCTTTGCGGCAGTAAGAGTTATGGGGACCTGCTTTGCCACCGGGCATGCGGCCGGAGTGGCTGCGGCACTGCAGGCAGATCTGGGTCAGATGCCCTGTGTGGAGAAGGTACGGGCGGAACTGCAAAAACAGAGGGGGCTGGTGTAAATAGTATTGGAATATGACAGTACAAGAGAGGACTCGAGATTATGAAACGCAATGCAGGTTATTTATTTCTGTTGATCACATTTTTTTGCTGGGGCAGCATTTATATTGTAAGTAAGTATGCCCTGGCGGTTATGGGACCGGTGACGGTCGGAATGTGCCGGTACGCGGTATCGGTATTATGCCTTTATGGACTTCTGAAGCTGAAAGGCGGAGCGAAGAAGATTCAGCCGGAACACTGGAAGTATCTGCTGATCCTGGGCGGCCTGGGATATTTTGTTTCTATCATATTGCAGCTTGGCGGAACGGCCCTGTTATCCGGTTCCCTGGCATCCCTGATCAACTCCTTAAACCCGGTGGTTATTTCCATTATGGCGGCTCTGTTTTTAAAGGAGCAGATCACCTGGAAGAATGTAGTCAGCATCGTGGTCTCCCTGATCGGTGTTTACATCATTCTTGGAAAAGGCAGCATGGAGATCAACATGATGGGCGTTCTGTGTTCCATTGGATCCGTGATTCTGTGGTCTGCCGCTTCAGTATCTATCCGCAAGATTTCCGGCTACTATGATCCGGTACAGACGGCACTTTACGGCATGGTCATCGCTCTGGTGTTCAATGTTCCGGCGGCCGTGATCGAGAATGTGTTTGTGACGAGAAGCCATCCGACGGCTGTGGCCATCGGCGCATGCCTGTTTGTGGCAGTATTTGGTACGGCGGTGGCACACACTTGCTGGAATAAGGCCCTGCAGCTGTTAAATGCCAGTACCTGTTCTATGTTCTATCCTTTGCAGCCGCTGGTATCTGCGGTGATGGGTGTACTGCTTCTGCATGAGGTCATCACGCCGTCCTTTGTGGTAGGCGCAGTGCTGATCTGCGCCGGTGTGGTTGTGACATTTCTGCCAACGAAGGCGAAAGAATGACCGATTTTCATACAGTTTCGAAAGCCTTTGCGCAACGCGTGAACAGCAACAAAACGATTGCGAAAATGGGGAACTGCTGATATAATTGCATATAGAAAATCAGTAATTGCGTGGCGGAGGTGCTGGCGGTTACAGAAGCATGGTTCCGGGCCTTCGTGGGAGCAAAGCAGCTTCCTAAAGTGCCCGGAATTGTGTTACAGTTTGGAGGAATTTATGGAAACAACGCAGACAAAGCAGCCCGGCTGTAATATTTTCCTGATTGGCTTTATGGGAGCGGGAAAGAGCACCATTGCGGCAGAACTGAAACGGCAGCTTCAACTGGAATTGATTGAGATGGACCAGCTGATTGAAGAGCAGCAGGGCATGCCGATCACGGAGATTTTCGCAAAGTATGGCGAGGATCATTTCCGGAAACTGGAAACAGATATGCTGGTCAGCTTTCAGGACAAAACCAACACCGTAGTTTCCTGCGGCGGCGGCATTGTGGTGCGGCCGGAGAATCAGGTGCATATGAAACGTAGCGGAAAGGTAGTGCTTCTGACGGCATCCCCGGAAACAGTTTATGAGCGGGTGAAAGACAGCAGCAACCGCCCGGTTTTAAATGGTCATATGAATGTAGAATATATTGCCGGACTGCAGGAAAAGCGCCGGGCACTCTATGAGGCGGCTGCAGATATCGTGGTAGCCACCGATGGCAAGAAGCCGGAGGAAATCTGCCGGGAGATTGCAGCGCGAATTTTGTAAGGACAGAGCGTTCCGCTGCTGTTTGCGCAACGCGTGAACAGTAACGAGAAAATCACTCAGAAAAGGGGGATTTGATTATGGGTTTATTTGGAAGAAAAAAACAGAACACAGAAAATATGACTGAGACTGTGGAAAAGGCAGTCGCAGAGGTACCGGCTGAAAATACCAATCCGGGAGATATGAGCCTGGGCGGTGACCGCATGGTATGTTGGCATCAGATGGATCATGCATTATCCGGAGACGGTCAGGGTGTGGTCATGAAGTTCTACATTGAGAATTTCAAACGGATGAACGAGCTGTTTGGTTTCTCTTACTGCGAGGAACTGTTAAAGGCAATTCTGGAATATCTGAGAGAAAAGACCGGCTGTACCGTGTACCGCTATGTGGGTGTGGAATTTATCACCATTTTAAGAAGCCGTACCCAGGGACAGGCGGTGCGACTCGCAGAAGAAATTCTGGAACGGTTCTCACAGAACTGGAATATCCGCGGGACAGGCTGTATGTGTTCCTGTCAGATTGGACTTTGCTCCTATCCGGGATATGCGTCCAGTGCGGATGAAATCCTCAAATGTCTGGATCTGGCTGTCAGTAAGGCTGCAGAGACGGGCATCAACCAGTATGCGATTTATGATTCCAAATTGCATGCCATGCATCTGCGCAAGCAGGCTATTGCCAAGTATATCAGTACGGCTCTGGAGAATCATGAGCTGGAGATCCGCTTCCGTCCTACCTACAACACGAAGGAAAACCGCTTTGTCCGTGCGGAATACTATATGCGGATGTTTGTAAAAGATATTGGCATGGTTGGCAGCGCGGAGTTTGTTCCAATCGCGGAGGATACCGGACAGATCAGCAGCGTGGAGTATTACGCGCTGGAGCAGGTAGCCCGGGAAATCGCAGAGCTGGAGAAGCAGGGCATCGCGTACGAGTCCATTGCCGTTCCGGTCTCTCCGGTGCTGCTCATTCAGGAGAATTTCGTGGATACGGTTCAGAGCATGATTGAGAAATACCAGATCCCGTCCGGCAAGCTGGCCGTGGAGATTGATGAATATGCTCTTACCACCACACCGGTTATCATTGAGATTGTGATGCAGCAGTTAAAGGATCTGGGTGTGGAGCTGATCTTAAACAACTTTGGTTCCGGCTATTCTGGAATCAGCAAGATTCTGGAGCTCCCGGTGGATACGCTGAAATTTGAGCGCATGTTCATGTGGCAGCTGGAAACCAACCAGAAGTCCGAACCGATTGTAGAGTGCCTGATCAAGGCAGCAGACAAGCTGGGCAAGCGCCTCATTGCAGAAGGTGTGGAGACTCAGCGTCAGTTAGATATTCTGGCAAAGTTTGGCTGCGAGTACCAGCAGGGCTACTATTATGCACCGACTATTCCGAAGGAGCTTCTGGCTGATGTCCTGGGAAAGTCCATGGATGAGACCAGAACAGTGCTGGATCAGGAACGGGAGAAGCTGAAACGGTAATAAAAGCTGCGCATAGAAAAAGCACGTCCCTTACGCATTTGCGGGGCGTGCTTTTTGTTTCACAGGAAAGATTACCGGCATATAAACCAGAAAATATTATATCCATCCTTACAGTCCACACCATAGGGCATATCGTGTGCTTTTAAAATGGTGCTGACGATGGAAAGTCCGATGCCGGTGCCGAGGCGGCGGCCGCTCTGGTGCTGGCTGCGCTGGTAACGTTCCCAGATGATGGCGCGGTCTTCCTCCGGGATGGGGGCACCGGGGTTTGCGACTTCCACGAGACAGTTATTTTCTTTCGGTATCAGCCGGATGAAGATTTCCTGGTTTTCCGGTGAGTGATTGATGGCATTGTTTAAGAGGTTTCGCATGACCTGACTCATTTTCAGGGAATCCACCTCAAAATTCAGCGGAGCGTCCGGCGCTTCCAGTGTCAGTGTGATGCCATGTTCCGCGGCAGCCTGATGACAGCGGGTCAGTTCCGCGTTTACGATATCCCGCAGATCATACCAGTCTTTTTTCAGCTTGCTGTATCCGGCTGAAAACTGGGAGTAGTCCAGGATATCATTGACCATCTCGCTCATGCGGTTGGACTCGCTGATGATGAGGTTCAGGTTTTCATTGCGCATCTCGTCATCTTTCCAGGTGATGTCCCGCACCATCTCCGCATAGCCGGTGATGAGGGCTAACGGGGAGCGTAGCTCATGGGAGACGTTGGCAATGACCTCCCGGCGCAGAACATCCAGCCGCTGTAAGGCCAGCCGCAGCTTCCCGACGGATTGGGACAGCTGTCCGAGCTCATCCTGGCGTTCCAGATCCGGGCCGATCGAAAAGTCATTTTCGGTCAGCTTGTCCACTGCCCTTTTGATCTGAAAGATGGGGCGGGAAAACTGTCTGGAGAGGACTGCGGCCAGTACCGATGCGATGCCGGTCAGAAGAATGCTCAGAATGATGAGCTGGGAACGGTTCAGGTTTAAAACGGTCCGGGTCATCAGGGCGTTGCGCAGGATCAGGTAGTTATGCTCTCCGTTGCAGGTGACCGGGAAACCAAGCTCGTAGCCGATGATCTTTCCGTGCATCCGCTCAATGTGCCGGTAGGGGCGGCCTGCCAGCAGCTCCCTGAAATCAGGCTTCTGGCGGGTCATCTCCGGATCGTCGAGTTTGCGCTCCCATTCCTGCGGCTGCACCAGGTGTCCAGAGGAGTACATTTTGATGAGGGTGCCGTCCTCAGAGACCAGGAGCAGCTCTCCGCCGATGTGGCTGATAAAGGATAAGAGCTTTTCATCCTCTCCGATATCGCGGGTGTGCAAATCCTCCATGACCGGGGAAAGCCGGTCCAGAGCTTCATTAACGGCGGCATTCGCGTAATTCTGTTCAAACAGAAAAATCTGCACCACCCACATAAAGCCGATCCCGAACATGACCGGGATCATCATAAAGGCCCAGAGCCGGAAAACCATCCGGTTTTTCAGGGCAGAAAGTCTAATTTTCATCTGTTTTTTCAAATTTATACCCCACTCCCCATACAGTCTGGATCAGCTTCCGGTAAGGTCCGATGTGTTCCCGCAGAGACTTGATGTGCGTGTCCACGGTGCGGGCATCACCGCAGTACCGGTATCCCCACACAGTTTCCAGCAGCTTGTCGCGGCTCAGGACGATGTGCTCGTTCTGCGCCAGCTTGTACAGCAGGTCAAATTCCTTGGGTGGCAGAGTGATCTTTTTTTCGTCTAATGTGACGATCCGGGAATCCGGGAAAATGGAAAGTCCGCCAAAGGCCAGCTCCTTTGTGACGGGTGCTGTTGTATGGACCTGGGTGCGGCGCAGCACGGCTCCGATGCGGGCCATCAGCTCTTTGGGACTGAATGGCTTTGCAACATAGTCATCGACACCGAGCCGGAATCCGTTTAACTTATCATATTCTTCATTTCGAGCGGTCAGCATGATGACCGGTACCTGGCTGAAGCCGCGGATGGCTTCGAGGGTTTCAAAGCCGTCCGGCCCCGGCATCATGACATCCAAAAGCACCAGGTCAAAGGCACTTTGCTTTAAAGCAGTAACCGCGGCAGCTCCGTCTCCGGCCTCCGTGCATTCGAAGCCTTCCAGCTCTGCGTAGGTGCGCACCAGGCGGCGCAGGTGCGGATCATCATCGGTGATAAGAATGTGCGGCATGGATCTTTCTCCCTTCTACGTTCTTCTGGGATTATAACATCTTTTCCCGGCTTCTGAAACTTCCCTCACAGAATTATGCGGATTTTCTCACACTTTTCTCACATTTCCTATTTAAGCTTTGTAGCATGTCAGAATATGTGCGGAAAGGAGTGCCTTATGAACCAGAAATCTTCAGCAAGACCACCGGATCGCGGAATATTAAAAAAGGAGCTGTTTGGGTATGCGGGCATCTGTCTGGTCCTGCTTTTGCTATTGGGGACCGGAGAAAGACTGTTTGATACCTTTCCGATGCAGGGTGTGCTCAGCGCGTTGAGTTATCTGGTCGTGGGAGGCCTTGGCATGTCAGCCGGGATTTTCCGGTTCCGGCCTGAGACAGAGCGGTCCGAGTTTTTTAAGACCTTTACGCTGCTGTATCATCCCGGAGTCTGGATTCTGGCGGCAGCCTCCTTTCTGGAGAAAGCAGGAATCGCTGTGGTGCACGTCACAGAAAACCTGCATCTGGTTTATATTGCCGGATGGACCTTTCTGGTGGCAGGCATGATCGTGCTGGTGGTGATCCTGCGGGGCAGCCGCATGTAACGTAACAGGAAATATAGAAGGTGAAGGAGTGTAAGATGGATAAGAAGAAAAAAATCATGGCAGGAGCAGGCGCGGCAGTGATCATTCTTGCAGGCGCAGCATTTTTCCTTACAGGGAAGGGCGCAAAAGGCGGTCAGGGAGGCCCCGGAGGCATGGGAGGTCCCGATGGAATGATGCAGGAATCCACGGTAACGGTGGTGAATGCGGCAAATCCGACTACGGGAGATGTTTCCGTAACCTCCAGCCTGACCGGTACGGTTGAGGCAGCCGATGTGGTGTATGTGTACGCCAAGGCCGGCGGCGATGTGACTGCCGTGAATGTCAAGGCCGGTGACATGGTCAGCCAGGGACAGGTGCTGATGGAGATCAACACCGAGCAGGTAGAATCCGCAAGGAACAACATGGATTCCGCCCAGGTCAATCTGTCCCAGGCCCAGAGCAACTTGAGCAGAATGCAGATCCTTTATGACAGCGGTGATCTGTCTGACCAGGAGTATGAGCAGTATCAGAACAGTCTGAAATCCGTGCAGCTCCAGTATGAATCCGCGAAGCTTCAGTACGATAAGCAGGTGGAGTACAGCACCATCACCGCACCAATCGCAGGCCGCGTGGAGAGCGTGGATGTGGATGTATATGACCGTGTCAACCAGTCTGCCCAGCTCTGTGTCATTGCGGGCGAAGGTCAGAACAGTATCACCTTTTATGCGACCCAGCGTATGGTACAGAATTTAAAGACCGGAGATGAGCTGGAGATTTCAAAAAACGGAAATACTTATACCGGAAACATCACCGAGATCAGCAACATGGTCGATGAGAGCAATGGCCTGTTCAAGGTAAAGGGTGATATGGAGAGCAGTGATGAGATCGCGATCGGAAGTACCGTGAAGATCACGCTGGTGACCGAGCGTGCCGAGAACGTGATGCTGGTTCCGGTAGATGCCATCTATTACAGCGGCGGCAAGGGCTATGTCTACTTATATGAAGATGGCAAGGCAAAAATGGCTTCCGTGGAGGTTGGCCTTTATGATTCCGAGAACGCGCAGATCCTTTCCGGTGTGAATGCCGATGATATGGTAGTCAGCACCTGGAGCTCCAATCTGTATGAGGGTGCGGATATCCGTCTGAAATCCGATGCTGAGGCAGCCGATGCAGCAGGTGACGGTCAGGGTGCAGGCGGTCAGACCCCGGCAGGTGATGCACAGGGTGCAGGCGGTCAGGCCCCGGCAGGTGATGCACAGGGCGCAGGCGATCAGGCTCCGGCAGATGACGCACAGGACACAGACAGCAAGGCACCGCAGGGCGCGCCTGCAGCTGGCGGCGCACAGAACGGAAACGCAGCACCGAAAGCACAGTAAGGAGGCAGACGTAAATGGGAATTACCAGATTTGTACTGAAGCGTCCGGTCACCGTGCTGATGGCGCTCTTATGCCTGATCGTGTTCGGTATTTCTTCAGTGTTTAACGCAACACTGGAGCAGATGCCGGATATGGATCAGCCGATGATGATCATTATGGCAAACTATTCCGGCGCCAGCCCGGAGGACATGGATGAGCTGGTAACGCAGCTCATTGAGGATCAGGTCAGCACACTGGAGGGAGTGAAGAGTATGAGCTCTACCACCAGTGAGGGCCGTTCCATGATCATGCTGGAGTATGATTACGACACCGATATGGATGAGGCCTACAGCGACTTAACCAAGAGCTTAAACAGCATCCGTGATCTGCCGGATGATGTAGAGCCGACGGTCATGGAGATGAACAACAACGCCCAGGCCAGCATGATGCTTACTATTGCGAATCCGTCCCAGGAAAATCTCTATGACTATGTAGATCAGAAGATTGTGCCGGAACTGGAAAAGCTCAGCACCGTGGCAGAGGTATCCACGATGGGCGGTTCCTCTGAGTATATCAAAATTGAACTGATGTCCGATATGATGGATCAGTACAATGTGAGCATTAGCGATATCAAGTCCGCCATGTCGGCAGCCAACCTGTCCTATCCGTCCGGAAGCGCAGAGTCCGGCAATCTGGACTTATCCGTGTCTACGTTAACGCAGCATGACACGCTGGATGAGCTGCTGGAAATGCCGATCACGGTATCCGGAAATAAGATCATTTACCTGGAAGATATTGCAGTGGTTTCTTACGCGGAGGAGCAGAAGGGCGGTGTCTCCCGTTATAATGGAGAGGAGACTATCTCCATTTCCCTGACCAAGCAGCAGAGCAGCACTGCGATGGATTTGTCCAAGCAGGTGCAGAAGATCATCAAAAGCCTGCAGAATGATGATGATGATCTGACCATCACCGTAGCCAGGGATGAGGCAGACTCCATCCAGGACTCCTTAAAGGATGTGGCAGAGACCATGGTGATGGCGGTCGTTATTTCCATGATCATCATTTTCCTGTTTTTCGGAGATTTCAAGGCATCTCTGATCGTCGGAAGCTCGATCCCGACCTCCATCCTGATGTCCCTGATCGTTATGACGCGGGCGGGATTTACGCTGAACATCATTACCATGAGCGGTCTGGTCCTCGGTGTCGGCATGATGGTCGATAACTCCATTGTTGTGCTGGAGAGCTGCTTTCGAGCCATGGATAAGCAGCAGGATAAGGGCGCGCTTGGTTACGCGAAGGCGGCCCTGGAGGGAACCAACATTGTGGTGGCTTCCATCTTTGGTTCCACGGTAACCACCTGTGTTGTATTTATCCCGCTGGTATTCTTAAACGGTATGAGTGGCCAGATGTTCGGGGCCATGGGCTACACCATCGTGTTCTGTATGTGTGCCTCCCTGCTTTCCGCGATTGCCATTGTGCCGCTGTGCTATATGATGTATAAGCCGAAGGAGCGTTCCTCTGCGCCGGCGACCCGTCCTCTGACCTTCCTGCAGGACGCTTACCGGAAGATCATGTCGGTCCTTTTAAAACACAAAGCCATCGTCATGCTAGCCTCTGTTGGTATTATCGTGGCCACTGTGTTCCTGGCCAGCGGTATGCAGACAGAGCTGATGACGGCCGATGATACCGGTACCGTTAGCGTCAGCATTGAGACCCGGCCCGGCCTGATCACGGAGCAGGCAGACGCGATCCTGGCAGAGGCAGAATCCATTGTGGCAGACCATGAGGATGTGGAATCCTATATGCTGCGCTACAACAATGATGAAGGAACCATTACCGCTTATTTAAAGGATGACCGGAAGATGTCTACCGATGAGGTGGTAAGCCAGTGGGAGAATGAGATGGCAGATCTGGAAAACTGTACCATCACGGTAGAGGCCTCCACCTCCATGAGCATGATGGGACGGAGCCGCGGCTACGAGGCCATCTTAAAGGGAACCCAGTACGATGAGCTGCAGGAGGTCAGCAACGAGATCGTCAGTGAGCTGATTGCCAGGGATGATGTGAAGAACGTTCACTCCAGTATTGAGAACACCGCACCGGTTGTTGCCGTTAAGGTAGACCCGGTTTCTGCTTCCGCCGAAGGACTGACCGCAGCCCAGATCGGAACCATGATAAAACAGATGTTAGACGGTGAGGAGGTTACCACCTTAAAGGTGGACGGCCAGGAGATCAGCGTCAAGGCCGAGTATCCGGAGGATCAGTATAAGACCGTGCCGCAGCTGGAGCGCATCATCGTAAAGAAGCCGTCCGGCGGTTATGTGGCGCTGTCCGATGTGGCAGAAATTTATTATAAGGACAGCCCGTCTTCCATCGAGAAGGAGGATAAGTCCTACCAGATCACGATTTCCGCAGATTATGTGGACAGCAGCTCCAGCGCGGCTGTGAAGACCAAAATCGATAATGAGGTTATCAGCCCGAACCTGACCGGGACCATTACCCGCGGCACCAACTCCAGAGACCGTATGATGCAGGAGGAGTTCTCCGGACTGTACAACGCGATTGCGGTGGCAGTATTCCTGATCTTTGTGGTCATGGCTGCGCAGTTCGAGTCCCCGAAGTTCTCTTTCATGGTTATGACCACCATTCCCTTCAGTCTGGTTGGTTCCTTCGGACTTTTAAAGCTGACCGGAGTCAGCATGTCCATGACCTCCATCCTGGGATTCCTGATCCTGGTTGGTACGGTCGTTAACAATGGTATCCTCTATGTGGATACGGTCAATCAGTACCGCATGGAGATGCCGCTTCGGAAAGCTCTGATCGAGGCCGGTGCTACCCGTATGCGTCCGATCATGATGACAAGTTTAACCACGATTCTTTCCATGCTGCCGATGGCGATGGCCTTCGGAAGCAGCGGTTCCACCACGCAGGGCCTTGCGGTGGTAAACATCGGAGGACTGAGTGTCGGTGTGCTGGTAGCGCTGTTTATCCTGCCGGTTTATTACGCGCTGATGAATGGCAGGAAGGAATTGAAGGTTCTGGATATTTAATGAGGAGGAGACGAAAAATGATCCGGAAACGTGCAAAACGGCTGGCAGGCGCAGTGCTTGCCGCCGGCACCATTACAGCAATGCCATTTCAGGCATTTGCCCAGAGAAGCCCGGAATTTGCCTATTCAGCAGAAAAATGGGCGACACTCCGCGATAATAAGCTGGAGTTTGATGAAATTTCAGATCTGGTTCATGAGTACAATCCGACTGTGGTCCAGAACGAGATCAGCTACAAGGATTATCTGACCAAGAACCGGGATGATGTGGCTCAGGATTATTACGACAAGGCCAATGAGATTTATTCCAATATCAGCTACCCGGACTCAGATGATGCCAACTACGGAAGTGGTGTGGCAGCGGCACTGCGCAATGAACAGCAGGCCAAAAGTCTGATGGAGCAGGGAGATGAAAACACCGATGACCAGGCCACCATGCGGATCCAGTACGATCAGGCCGAGGCGAAGCTGGCCAAGCAGGCCCAGGGGCTTATGATTACCTACTGGACCCAGTACTATAACCTGGGCAGCCAGAAGGCCCGCATCGAGCAGGCAAAGCTTTCGTATCAGTCCGAGCAGAACCGCCTGGCAGCAGGGATGTCTACCCAGTCCAAGGTTTTAAGCGCAAAGGAGTCTGTCTCCAATGCGGAGGCAGCCCTGGTGACAGCCGAGAGTAATCTGGCCTCCACAAAGGAGAGTCTGTGCCTGATGTTAGGCTGGGGTTACGGCGCGGATGTGGAGATCGCGGAGCTGGCCGAGCCGGACCAGAGTAAGATCGCGGCCATTGATGTGAATGCGGATATTCAGACGGCTCTGGAGAATAGCTACGCCTACCGCCTGACGAAAAAGCAGCTCACCAACGCCAGAACAGACAGCGTAAAGGAGAAGCTGACCGAGACGGAAAAGAATCAGAGGGAGACCATTTCCAACAGTGTGAAATCTGCTTATGATTCCCTGCTTCTGGCCCAGTCCAATTATGAGCAGGCTCAGTCCGCGCTGGCCCTGGAGGAGGTTTCCATGAAATCCGCCGACGCGAAGCTGGCAGCGGGAACCATTACCAAGAATACTTACGAGAATCAGAAGGCATCCTACACCACCGCCCAGGTGACCGCCCAGACCCAGAAGCTGTCCCTGCTGCAGGCCATGGTGGATTATGACTGGGCCGTGAACGGACTAGCGTCTGCGGAGTAAGGAAAGGAGCGCAGTGTGATGAGAAAACAGGCAGACAGGAAAGTTCCGCAGAAGCGTATGTACCTGCGGAGTTTGCGAAAAAAGACAGAACACGGCATGGGTGCATTTGGTTCAGCCTGTGTCAGGACCGCACTGGTGCTTTCTCTTGCGGCAGGTGCTCTGGCGCTGCCGTCCGCTGCGTTTCCGGTGATGGCGGAAACTGCTGCGGATGTTTCTGAAAGCGTTTCTGGCAATGTGGAGGATCAGTCTGATTCATTGGAAACAGCAGTTCAGACTGATGCATCTGTGACATCTGTGGATTATAACAATCTGGAACAGCTGGTGCAGAATAACCGGAGCTTAAAAAATGCTCTGGACAATTACACCAGCAGCAGGGAAACCTACGAGAACATGCTGAAGACCCTGGAAGATGAGCGGGACTACATGAAGTTCATGCAGGAAAAGTATGAGGATGACGCAGAGGCAAAGGCGACCTACAAAATGAATGCTTCCATGCTGAACATGTCTATTTCCCAGATTACGAAACAGCTGGAATCCCAGGAATCCAAAATTCAGACCACCAGCCGCCAGAAAACAATCGACAGCTATGTGCTGACGGCCCAGAGCCTGATGCGAACCTATAATCAGATGAATACCAAGGCACAGGCCGAGGAGAAAAACTATCAGGCGGCCCAGAGCAGCTATCAGGCAGTCCTGAAAAAGCAGAGCGCGGGCATGGCCACGGCAGCTGATGTGATGACGGCTTCTGACACCATGCAGAGCGCAAAAAACCGGTATGAATCCTACCGGCAGCAGGCATCCAACGCCCGCTTCAATCTGCTCTCAGCCCTGGGGCTGGACACCAGTGCGGATATCGCAATCGGAAGCGTGCCGCTTCCAGATCTTTCTGCCATCGATGTGGTGGATTTCAATACGGATGTGGAGCAGGCTGTCGGCAACAGCTCCAGCGTGCAGAATGCCCGCCATCAGAGCGCGGGAACCGCAACGGAGATTTCGGTGAAATCCGATCAGGAAAGTCAGGCAGAGGGAACGGTGCGTTCCCGGATGCAGAGCCTCTATGAACAGTTAAAGGCTGCAAAGCTTCAGTATGAGGGAGCTGAGGCTGCTTACCAGAGTGCATCCATTACCTATGCTTCCCTGCAGAAAAAGCAGCAGGCCGGTATGCTGAGCCAGAGTGATTACCTGCAGGGTGTGGTGGATTACTACAGTGCGCTGGATGCGAAAGAAACCGCAGTGGTCAATCTGAATCAGGCGTGGGAAACATATAACTGGACCGTAAAAGGCGTGTACTAGGATGCGATAGCAAGAAATCGAAGGAAAAATTGGATATTGTTTTTCAAAAAGACATATGATATAATGCCGTTAGGCAAAAGGATGAGATGTTCCATTGCGAACAGCAAAACGAAAACCCCAGAAGTCTCGCACACTTCTGGGGTTTTCTATTCCTATTTTGGAAGTGGGAAGGCTTAACCCCACAGGCTAGTTACCGGCTATTTGTCGCCGCTTAACCATTTGATGATGTAGTGGCAAGCTACACCAGCCGCAACGGTGACAATAAAGGATAAGATATATTCCATTCCGAACACCTCCTTCCTGTACCAGTCTGGGAGGCGGTAACAGATTTACTATAGCATATCAAATAGCATATGACCAGAGAATGATTTTGTGTTAAATTACGTGAATTACGCTCAAAAATGGTAAATCATACAGGTGAAAAATTTATCAAAACGAAAATTCTGTGGTTGACGCAAAAAAAATGCTGTAGTATAGTTTAGAAGGAATTTATTGATCGTGCAGATATAAGGGAGGTGAGAACATGGATGTCGCGGACAGTTATAAGCGAATGAGCGGCAATGGAAGAGAAAAGAAAACCGGCAGCCTGTCTGAATCCGCTGTCCGTTTTCTCACACGAATTGGTTTTATATTTTGATAGAAAGAGAAACGTCTGATCTGCATATCTGAATCACAGATGCACAGATCAGGCTGTTTCTGCGTGTGTCTGCCATTGCCCGTTTTCAGATGAAACCGGTGATGGCATTTTTTATTTGCGGAAATTTTTGCGAGGACTGTTAAGAAAACGTAAAGGTCAAAGCGGAATGTGTTTTTGCAGGCAGCAGGTTTGCGCAGATGAAAAATGCTCCTATGGATGACAGAAAGGAGCGGACATGGAAAAGATGAATGAGAACGAGACCAAAGACATGGCAGTTCAGGTACGTGACTACCAGACCGAGCTGGAGCAGATCATGCGGAGCAACGTATCCCCGCGTGTCTTAAAGGATCGCATTTCCGATTACCATGAGAATGATATCGCATCCTCTTTTGAGGTGCTGACAAGAGATGAAAGGGAGCGGCTGTACCGCATTCTGGATGCGGAGCAGCTTTCTGATATTTTCGAATACCTGGATAACGCAGAGATTTATTTTGAGGAACTGAATGCAAGAAAAAAGGTTGAGGTCCTTTCCTGTATGGAGGTTGACCAGGCAGCAGCGCTGTTGAAGCGCCTTGCAAAGCCGGAGCGCAACATGCTCATCGACCTCATTGATAACGAATCCAAACGCGACATTGCCATGCTGGAGTCCTTTGATGAAGACGAGATCGGAAGCCGCATGAGCATGAACTTTATTGAGATCAAGGCCGGCATCAGCATCCGCGAAGCCATGCGGGAACTGGTTGCGCAGGCGGCAGAAAACGATAACATTTCTACTTTATATGTAACCGATGAGCAGCATACCTTCTGCGGTGCGATCGACTTAAAAGACCTGATTATCGCGCGGGAAGGCAGCAGTCTGGATGACATCATCATGGAGTCTTACCCGTATGTGTATGCCCGCGAGATGATCGAAGACTGTATCGAGCGCATGAAGGACTACTCCGAGGATTCCATCCCGGTGCTGGATGAGAATAACAAGATCCTCGGTGTCATCACCGCCCAGGATATTGTTCAGGTTGTAGATGATGAGATGGGCGATGACTACGCAAAGTTGGCAGGTCTTGCTTCTGAGGAGGAATTAAACGAGCCGATCCGCCAGAGTGTGCATAAGCGTCTTCCGTGGCTGATCATCCTGTTGGGCCTTGGCCTGGTGGTTTCCAGTGTCGTAGGACTCTTCGAGGGCGTAGTAGCCCAGCTGACCATCGTGATCTGCTTCCAGTCCCTGATCCTGGACATGGCCGGAAACGTTGGTACCCAGTCCCTGGCAGTTACCATCCGTGTCCTGATGGATGAGTCCCTGACCGGAAAACAGAAATTACAGCTTGTTTTCAAGGAAATGCGCATCGGTTTCTGCAATGGTCTTCTGCTTGGTGTTCTGTCCTTTGCTGTCATCGGACTTTTCATCTTCTTATTCAAGGGAAAGACCATGATGTTCGCATTTTCCGTTTCCGCCTGCATCGGCATCGCACTGCTGCTGGCAATGCTGATTTCCAGTGCCGTCGGCACCTGCATTCCGCTGTTCTTCAAAAAGATCCACATCGATCCGGCGGTTGCTTCCGGTCCGCTCATCACGACGGTCAACGACCTTGTCGCTGTCGTTACATTCTATGGCCTGAGCTGGCTGTTCCTGATCGAGATGCTGCATCTCGCAGGCTGATCTTTTGATACGACTGAAAAATTTTTAAGAGGCAGATATCAACTTTTTCTGGTTTCGGAAAAAGCTGATATTTGCCTCTTATCTTTTCTCTTCCCTTCTTTACATTCCAAACAGAAACCGATATAATAGCAGGTAACGGTGCTTTTATGCTTTGACGTTTCACAGTGCCGCAAATATTTTGAAATGAGGGTTTTTGAAAACATGATTGTCAATCTCATCACCACAGTCTACAACTTTCTCTGGGGCGATCTTTTTACGATTCCGCTCCCGGGCGGCGGCAGTCTCGGAATCTCCCTTTTGATTCTTCTGCTGATCCCAACCGGCATCTATTTTACGATCCGGACACGTTTTCTTCCTATCCGTCTGTTCCCGGACATGATCCGTGCCCTGTCGGAAAAGAAAAATGAAAAAAGCAGCCTTTCTTCTTTTCAGACACTGATCGTTTCCACCGCAACGCGTGTCGGTATGGGAAATCTGGTCGGCGTTGTCGCTGCAGTCTCCGCCGGAGGCGCAGGTGCTGTGTTCTGGATGTGGGTGACGGCTATCATCGGCTCGTCTACCGCGTTTATCGAAGCTACGCTCGCACAGCTTCACAAAGAAGAAGATCCTCTGTACGGCGGCTACCGCGGCGGTCCTGCCTACTACATTCACGATCTGGTTGAAGACCACCTCAAGAAGAAAAAACGATACGTTCTGCCGGCTGTTCTGTTTGCCATTGCCGGTCTGATCTGCTGGTGCGGTATCAGTCAGGTAATCAGCAACTCCGTGGCTTCTTCTTTTAAAAATGCATTTTCCATTCCGCCGCTTTACACCAGTATCATGCTGGTGATTCTTTCTGCAATCATCGTACTGCGGAAAAATGCAACCGTAAAGGTGCTGGATTTTATAGTTCCTGTCATGGCAGTCTGCTATTTCTTTATCACACTGTTTATCATCGCAGTCAACCTCCGTCAGATTCCTTCTGTGTTTGCACGCATTTTTGAGGAAGCCTTCGGACTTCGTCAGATGGCAGCCGGCGGTTTTGGTGCTGTTCTGATGAACGGTGTAAAGCGTGGTCTGTTTTCGAATGAAGCCGGTTCCGGCTCCGCTCCATGCGCCGCTGCCGCCGCAGAATGTGACCGCCCGGCCAAAGCAGGCCTTGTACAGGCGCTCGGCGTTTTTGTTGACACAATCGTCATCTGCAGCTGCACCGCAATGATTATGCTGCTTGCACCAAAGGATCTGATTAATGGCCTTTCCGGCATGGATCTCTTGCAGACCGCCATGCAGTATCATCTGGGAAAATTCGGTGTGATTTTCATTGCACTTACGCTGTTTTTGTTCAGCTTTTCCACGTTCCTCGGCATTTTGTTCTATGCAAGAAGCAACGTTGCCTACCTGTTCGGTGACAAGTGGTGTTTCCAGACCGCTTACAAGGTTCTTGCACTTGTAATGCTGTTTATCGGCGGTATTGCCGCATACACTTTTGTGTGGGATCTTGGTGATGTCGGCATCGGGCTGATGACAATTTTCAACATTATTGCACTGTATCCACTTGCAGGTGAGGCGCTTTCCGAGTTAAAATCATATGAGGAGTCGAAGAAATCGTAAATCCTGTGGATTGCTGTTTCGGACCGAAAAATGGGTTTTTGAAAAAGGAGGTTTTTACACATGATCATTGAACCATCAAACTACACGTATGAGACAATGCCGGACTACACAGACGCGGTAGACGGCGCCGTGGAAATTCCGGTGACCGGAGAGGAAATTGAGATCCGCTATGCGCATGAAGTTGTCTACGACGAGGCGCACAATCTTCATCTGGAAATTTTCACACCATTCCAGATGGCGCACCCGGAGCGCACTTGGCCGTGCATCACATTTATTCAGGGATCCGCCTGGATGAAACAGTATGTCTACCAGAAGGTCGGCATGATCGCCCGTCTGGCGCAGCGCGGCTACGTTGTTGCAATCGTCGAATACCGTCACAGCGGAATCGCACATTTCCCAGCGCAGATCATCGACGCAAAAAATGCGGTACGTTTTCTGCGTGCGCATGCGGAGGAATACAAGCTGAATCCATCGCAGATGTTCCTAATGGGAGATTCTTCCGGCGGACAGGTTTCTTCCGTTGCCGGCATGACCGCAAAGAGCGGAAAACTTGACGAGCCGATCAATGAGGAAAGCTGCGAGGTATGCGGTATTATCGATCTGTACGGAGCTGTTGATGTGACACTGCCGTACGGCTATCCGATAACGCTGAACCATCAGAAACCAGACAGCCCGGAGGGCATGCTGATGGGCTATGACATTACCGAGCATCTTGAGGAGGCTAAGGCAGCCTGCTCCAAAACATACGTGAACGAGGATTTCCCGCCGATGCTGATCGCACACGGCACCAAGGACACGATGGTGTTCTGCCAGCAGAGTGTCGATCTCTACCACGCATTAAAGGATGCCGGAAAAGATGTACAGCTGTATCTTCTTCGCGGCGCAGACCACGGCGGTGCAGCATTCTGGACCGAGGAAATGATTACCGTTTACGATAACTTCTTCAAAAAATGTTTGGGTGAATAACATGAGAATTGCTTACTGCGAAGATGAACCGGCGCAGCGTTCCCGGATGGAACTGCTGCTCCACACCTTTGCGGAGCGAAAAAGGCTTCCTCTTACCGTGGAAGCCTTTTCAGACTCCGCTGCTTTTCTGTTCCACTACCCTGACTCGTATCCGTTCGATCTCATCTTTCTCGATATTGATCTCGGCGGAATGGACGGCATGGCGCTGGCGCGGAAAATCCGTGAAACGGACAGTGAGGTGCCGATTCTCTTTCTGACGAATCATAAAGAATATGTTTTCGAAGGATATGAGGTGCAGGCGTTCCGGTATCTCTTAAAGCCGGTGACGGAAGACACACTGTTTCCGCTGCTCGACGAACTGCAGACGATGCGCGGACAGGAAAAGCCGCATCTGCTGCTTTCACTTGGCGGGGAGACGCAGAAGCTGTTTCTCTCCGACCTGCTTTTTGTGGAATCCGATAATCATTATCTGACGCTGCATACAGCCGCCGGAATGGAAACTTTTAAGAAAAATCTGTCGGAGTTCCGCGAAGAGCTTTCCGCCGCATGGCAGGCTTCTGGTGAGACGGGGGAATGTTTTGCGGCCGCACACCGGAGTTATCTTGTGAATCTCGCTCATGTGGAGCGGATCACGCGGACGGAATGTCTCTTGTCGGACGGAACAAAAATTCCGGTCAGCCGCGGATGCTATGCATCACTCAACCATGCGTTCCTGCAGTTTTACCGGCCGAATGCGTTTTAAAGGTTTTGCATTTTTTAATTTCCAATTCCGAACGAACCGAGGTGATGTTTCATGGCGCACATTCCATTTTTATCCCATTATCTGGAACGCAAAAATATCGAATCCCAGAACCAGCTTCTCGCCCGCCAGGTCGAGGAAGTGCAGAATATCTATCTGACAATGCGCGGCTGGCGTCATGATTACCACAATCATCTGCAGTCAATGAAGGCATATGTTGAGATGGGACAGTATGATAAGCTGCAGGAATATCTCGGGCTGCTCGAAAATGATCTCGATCAGGTCAACCAGCTCTGCGACTCGGGGAATGTGAATCTCGATGCGATTTTAAATTCCAAAATTTCACTCGCCGAAAAGAACGGCATCCGCGTGGATTACAAGGCAGCCTGCCCGGCCAATCTTACGGTGAGTGATATTGATCTCTGCGCGCTGATCGGAAATCTGATTGACAATGCGGTGGAAGCATGCGAGGGCCTTGCGGATCCCTATATCCGGCTTTATATTGGTGTGCTGAAAAACCAGCTGTATATTTCCGTTACGAATGCAACAAAGGATACTGTGCGGAAGCTGGACAGCGAGTATATCACCACGAAGCGCGGAAATCACGGGCATGGGCTGAAACGGATCAATCTTGTTGTGGAAAAGTACGAAGGATATATCAACCGGCAGAACGAGCCCGGCGTTTTCGTGACGGAGATTATGCTGCCGCTGTAAAAAGCTCTTTCCAGGATTTTTTGATTTTGTCCGATGATTCTACAGAGAAATTTTGCAGAACGTGAACACTTTTTTTGCTGTTCGCGTTCTTTTTTGTTCCATTTACGTACTTTTCCCCCGTGTTTTGCATGAATATGGTAGGATAACTACAGTTCACGAAAGACATGTGACAGAGGAGGTCTTTATGTATTCATTATGGTCTAACTACATTTATATTCATCGGGAGCTGTGGCATTACAGCAAAAAGCCGTTTCTCTTTCAGGCACTCGAAATCGTCTCACAGGTGCTCACCGGCTTTTTCGGGATTCTGCTTCCTGCCGGGATTCTCCTGTTTCTGGAACAGAGCAGCGGCTTTTCCGGATTTGCACTTGGAACGCTCGTTCTCTTTCTTTGCTATGCCGTTGTTTTTGTCAGCCACACCTTTCTGCAATCGCGGAACGCCTGGCAGTATACCGAATTCCGGACCGGCTTTTTTACGCGCCGCCTTCTCTGTCATTTCATGCAGATAGATTATGCGGTTCTGACAGAACCAAAAACGCTGCAGCTCGCCGAAAAAGCCGTCGGAGCCACCTGCAGCAACTGGGTCGGCGTGGAAGGCATGTTCCGATACGATGTCACAATTTATTCTTCGTTTCTTGGGCTGATTCTCTACGCAGGACTGATCGGAACCGTCCATCCGGCTATCATTCTTCTGCTGCTTGTGCTCTCGGTTCTGCAGTTTCTCAGCTACCGCCGCGCGGCTTCTTACGAAGTCCGCCGCAGAGACGATCTGTCTGAAATTGAAGTATCGCAGCGCTATTTCCAGAAACAGTCGTACAACACATCCGCCGGAAAGGATATCCGTCTGTATCAGCTGAACGGATGGCTCGATGGTGTTTATCGCCAGCTCAACAAGCGGTATCAGAAAATTCTGTTCCGCATCCGCAGCGCCTACTTTGCAAATGATCTGCTGACACTTACACTACAGCTTCTGCGCGACGGAATCTGCTATGGCTTTCTGATTTACCGTCTATCCCACGGCACGATGACCGTATCCGGCTTTGTGCTTGCGCTCGGTGCCGTCTCCGGTTTTTCTTCATATTTTAACGAGATCACCGCCGCGCTCTCCAAATCCGTGCTCTGTCTCGAGCAGATCCGCTGGCTGCGGGAATTCTTCGATCTCCCGTTCCCTGCAGGCCACACGCTGCCGTTCCGGCCGGAACTTGCGGAGGAAAAACCGCTGGAAATCTGCTTTTCCCACGTCTCGTTTTCCCATCCGGGCGGCGATAAAAGGATCCTCGATGATGTCAGTTTTACACTCCATGCGGGCGAGCATACGGCACTTGTCGGCATCAACGGCGCCGGAAAATCCACCATTGTCAAGCTGATCTGCGGGCTATATCAGCCAACGGAAGGGAATATCACCATCAACGGCATTCCCCTTGGCAGTCTGAATCCGGCACAGTATTACAAAGCAATCGCGGCGGTCTTTCAGGACCCGTTTGCACTCTCGTTTTCGATTGCAGAAAATGTGAGCTGCTCCCCACTGGAAGAGACCGATCGTAACCGTTGCCGAGAAGCACTCATCCGCGCCGGACTCTGGGAAAAAATTGCAAGTCTGCCGCAGAAAGAAGAAACCTATCTTGGCAAGGATATGGCGGACGACGGCATTACGCTTTCCGGCGGTGAAATGCAAAAACTGATGATGGCGCGGGCACTCTATAAAAATTGCCATCTGCTCCTGCTCGATGAGCCGACGGCTGCGCTCGATGCAATCTCGGAAAATAAAATGTACGAAACCTACAGCACACTGCTGAAAAATAAGACTGCGCTTTTCATCTCGCATCGTCTTGCATCGACACGCTTCTGCGATACGATCCTGTTTCTCGAAAACGGAAAGATCAAAGAATGCGGAACCCACGATGAGCTGATTGCCCTTGGCGGATCGTATGCGCATATGTTTGAGGTGCAGAGCCAGTATTATCAGGAAACGGAGGAAGATATCTGATGAAAATGAAAGAACGGTTTCATGCCATCTGCCGCTTTTTAACTATGGTGAGCCAGGGCAATCACCGCGTGCTGTTCTGGCTTCTCGGAAGCGCTTTTGCAGCTGCAACGCTGCCGTATCTCTCCTTGTTTTTCTCGGCGCGAATTTTGAATTTACTGCTTGCAAAGTCGTACCGCGCCTGTCTGTATACTGTTGTCGTCTTTCTGCTTACGCAGTATGGGCTGGGATTGTTTGAAAAAATCTGCCGTCAGTATCTCGACGGCCAAAAAGAACTCTGTCTTGCACGCACGGAACAGAAAATCACCGCAAAGGCGCTGGAGCTGGAGTTTGAGAAATTCGAAAAAACAGAGACGATGGATGCCATCCGGCGCACCAACGTCTCCTCCATGGGATCGGGAAATGTGGGTGACCAGCTCATTGTCATTCATACGCTGATCACTTCCCTGCTCTCGGTTCTCTATGCCCTGTTTTTCCTGCTCCGTCTGTTTCTTCTGTCCGCCAGCAGCAGGAATAACTTTTTCACCTCGTCGTTTTCGATGCTTGCACTGCTCCTGCTCTGTGGTGTGCAGCTTGCACTTTCCTCCCGCATCAACCGCAGGAGTACGCAGAAAAAGATAGAGCTGAACCAGGGCAACGACCATTCCAACTCGGTTGCCAATTATCTCGTTAATGTGATGCTTGAAGAACGGCGCGCGGACGATATCCGCATCGGTCATCTCGATCATTTTCTCGACGTACAGTTTGGAAAAGCCATGGAACACTTTCTGCCGATGTACCTCGACTTCGCCCGCTTCTCCGCCATCACAGACGGAAAAAACGCGCTGCTTTCGCTCCTTTCCAATTTCGCTGCGTACCTTGTGATCGGCGCCAGGGCTCTGTACGGCGTTCTCCCCATTGGGGATGTTCTTCTGTATGCCGGTTCCGTGACACGCGCCATGAGTGATCTTCAGACATTTCTCGCAACCGGATCGGAGTTCGACTATATCAATTCCTATCTCTCGACCTATGAGGATTTCATTGCGCAGCCGTCTATGGCCTACGACGGTACACTGCCGATTGAGAAACGCGACGACGGCCAGTACGAATTTGCGTTCCACGATGTCTCATTCTCTTATCCCGGTACGAATATTCCGGTACTCGAACATGTGACACTGTCCTTTGCCGTCGGCGAAAAAACCGCCCTCGTTGGCCGTAACGGAGCCGGAAAGACAACACTCATCAAGCTGCTCTGCCGCCTGTATGAGCCAACTTCAGGTTACATCACCCTGAATGGCATTGACATCCGCAAATATAGCTACAAAGAGTACACGCAGGCATTCTCCGTCGTTTTCCAGGATTTCCACCTGTTTTCCCTCCCGCTCGACGAAAACATCGCCGCCGGAACCGAGATTGATGAAGCTGCTTTACAGTCCTCTCTTGCAAAAGTCGGTCTCACAGAATGCGTACAACGTCTCCCGCAGGGAACACACACGCGTCTCTACAACAATAACGGCGCCGGTGTCGACCTTTCCGGCGGCGAGGCCCAGCGCACCGCCATCGCCCGCGCCCTCTACAAGGATGCCCCGTTCGTCATCCTCGACGAGCCGACCGCTGCCCTCGATCCAATCGCCGAAGCTGAAATCTACGAACAGTTCAGCCAGATGATTTCCGGCAAAACCGCCGTCTACATCTCCCACCGCATGAGTAGCTGCAAATTCTGTGACCGCATTGTGGTCCTCGACCACGGCCGCATCGCCGAAGACGGAACCCACGACACCCTCCTCGCAAACCACGGCATCTACGCCAATCTTTACGAAACCCAGGCCCAATACTACACCTGAGTCCTCACCCTCCCGTCCCCCACAACGTAAATGGGAGTCAGAAAAACACAACCCCTGGCAGTTCGTGCTAAGAACTTCCAGGGGTTGTGTTTTTCTGGCTCCCCTCCACTTATTTCAGGAATGCAAACGGCTCCTCATCATGAATAAAATGCATCAGATGATACGAGCACATAATCGCTACATTCTCTTCTCTGAGGATTCTCTTTGCCTCCTCACGGTCCGCCAAGAC
>ERZ773239.273-NODE-273-length-61024-cov-7.866965_pt1 | contig 61024 bp, 60 predicted proteins | sample MGYA00580521_ERZ773239 | MGnify/ENA primary metagenome ERZ773239 (study PRJEB29015, sample SAMEA2737801) | human gut metagenome | biome: human gut; feature: human-associated habitat; material: faeces | place: China | collected 2012 ... | reverse complement strand
CTGGCATAAGGAATGGCTTATCTGTATCACGCTCTGGATCTGGGATATAAGAATCTACAGCATCCATGAGTTCCATGATCTTGTCTCCCCACTCTGAGTTAGGATCTTCAAGAGCTTTAAGAGCTGATCCCTGGATGATTGGAGTATCATCTCCTGGGAATTCATACTCGTCAAGGAGTTCACGGATTTCCATTTCTACTAATTCAAGAAGTTCGTCATCGTCAACCATATCACATTTGTTCATGAATACAACGATGTAAGGAACACCTACCTGACGAGAAAGCAGGATGTGCTCTCTTGTCTGAGCCATAACACCATCAGTAGCAGCTACAACAAGGATAGCTCCATCCATCTGAGCAGCTCCTGTGATCATGTTCTTTACGTAGTCAGCATGTCCTGGGCAGTCAACGTGTGCATAGTGACGTTTCTCTGTCTGGTACTCAACGTGAGCTGTAGAAATTGTGATACCACGTTCTCTCTCTTCTGGAGCTTTATCGATATCTTCAAAGTTCTCTGCTGTGTTTCCTGGTACTCTTGCTGCAAGTGTCTTTGTGATAGCAGCTGTAAGAGTTGTTTTACCGTGGTCAACGTGACCGATAGTACCGATATTACAATGCGGTTTTGTTCTTTCAAATTTAGCTTTAGCCATTTTGAATATCCTCCTTAATTTAGTGCCATATGGCATATTAACAAATTGTTCGTTTGCTCGGCTACATTTGATTATATTTCAAATGTAGCACTTTTTCAAGCATTTTATAAATAATTAGTCATTTTTGCTGGATAAAATCTTTTCCTGTACTGACTTCGGTACTGGCTCGTATTTCTCGAAGAACATTGAGTAGTTACCACGTCCCTGTGTTCTGGAACGTAAGTCTGTAGAGTATCCAAACATTTCTGACAATGGAACGAATCCACGAACGATCTTTCCGCCGCCGAGGTCATCCATACCTTCGATACGTCCACGACGTGAGTTAATGTCTCCAATAACGTCACCCATGTACTCTTCCGGCATAGTAACTTCTACTCTCATGATAGGCTCAAGAAGAACTGGAGATGCCTTCTTCATAGCGTCCTTAAATGCAAGAGAACCTGCAATATGGAAAGCCATTTCACTTGAATCGACTTCATGGTAAGATCCGTCATATACGTTAGCCTTAAGACCTACAACTGGGAATCCTCCAAGGATACCAGACTGCATAGCCTCTTCGATACCTTCACCTACAGCTGGGATGTATTCCTTTGGAATAGCTCCACCAACTACAGTAGATTCGAATTTGAATGTTTCCTCACCGTTAACATCCATTGGCTCAAATTTAACTTTACAGTGTCCGTACTGTCCACGTCCACCTGACTGTTTAGCATATTTGCTATCAATGTCAACTGGTTTTGTAAATGCTTCTTTGTAAGCAACCTGAGGAGCACCTACGTTAGCCTCTACCTTGAATTCACGAAGAAGTCTGTCTACGATGATTTCAAGATGGAGCTCTCCCATTCCGGCGATGATTGTCTGTCCAGTTTCCTGATCAGTATGAGCACGGAATGTAGGGTCTTCTTCAGCCAGTTTTGCAAGAGATTCACCAAGTTTACCCTGGGAAGCTTTTGTCTTAGGCTCGATAGCAAGCTCGATAACTGGTTCTGGGAATTCCATTGATTCCAGAATTACAGGATGCTGCTCGTCACAGATTGTGTCACCTGTTGAAGTGAACTTGAATCCGATTGCTGCTGCGATATCTCCTGAATATACTTTATCAAGCTCCTCACGCTTGTTGGCATGCATCTGAAGGATACGTCCAACACGCTCTTTTTTATTCTTTGTAGCATTCAGTACATAAGAACCTGAGTTCATTGTACCAGAGTAAACTCTGAAGTATGCCAGCTTACCAACGAATGGGTCTGTCATAATCTTGAATGCAAGTGCTGAGAATGGCTCTTCGTCTGAAGAATGTCTTACAACATCGTTTCCATCCTCATCCACACCTTCGATTGGTGGGATATCTGTTGGTGCAGGCATGTACTCAACGATTGCATCAAGGAGCTTCTGTACACCTTTGTTTCTGTAAGCTGATCCACAGCAAACAGGAACTGCTGTACACTCGCAAGTTGCTTTTCTGAGTGCTTTCTTCATATCATCGATAGATGGTTCTTCACCTTCGAGATACTGCATCATCAGATCATCATCAAGATCGCAGATCTTTTCTACCATTTCTGTATGGTAAAGTTCTGCGTCGTCTGCCATATCTTCCGGGATATCTGTAACTGTGATGTCATCTCCCTTATCATCGTTGTAGATGTAAGCTTTCATTTCCATCAGGTCAATGATTCCCTTGAAGTCGTCTTCTTTACCGATTGGTAACTGAAGACAAATAGCGTTCTTTCCAAGTCTGGTCTTAATCTGGTCTACTGCATTGTAGAAATCAGCACCCAGGATATCCATCTTATTGATGAATGCCATTCTTGGTACATTGTATGTGTCAGCCTGACGCCATACGTTTTCTGACTGAGGCTCAACACCACCCTTAGCACAGAAGACGCCGACAGCGCCGTCAAGTACACGGAGTGAACGCTCAACCTCTACGGTAAAGTCAACGTGTCCCGGAGTATCAATGATGTTGATACGGTGCTCAAGAGCTCCCTTTTTCGGTTTTGTGAACTCTTCAAGTGTCCAGTGGCATGTTGTAGCCGCAGAAGTAATTGTGATACCTCTTTCCTGCTCCTGTTCCATCCAGTCCATGGTAGCAGTACCTTCATGAGTATCACCAATCTTATAGTTAACACCGGTATAGTAAAGAATACGCTCTGTCAGTGTAGTCTTACCAGCATCAATATGAGCCATAATACCGATATTTCTGGTTCTCTCTAATGGATATTCTCTTCCAGCCAAGATTTTTTCCTCCTATAATTAGAAACGATAGTGAGCAAATGCTTTGTTTGCTTCTGCCATCTTGTGCATGTCTTCTTTCTTCTTTACAGATGCGCCTGTGTTATTTGCTGCATCCAGGATTTCGTTAGCCAGTCTTTCTTCCATTGTCTTCTCTCCTCTAGCACGAGAGTATACTGTCAGCCAACGAAGTGCAAGAGTCTGTCTTCTTTCAGGTCTAACCTCGATTGGTACCTGGTAGTTAGCTCCTCCGATACGTCTAGCCTTTACCTCAAGTACTGGCATGATGTTATTCATAGCCTCTTCAAATACTTCGATAGCTGGCTTTTCGGCTTTTGCTTCAACTCTTTCAAACGCTCCGTATACGATCTTCTGTGCAACACCCTTCTTACCATCAAGCATAATGTTGTTGACAAGCTTGGTTACCACTTTATTGTTGTATACTGGATCCGCTAATACGTCTCTTTTCTGAGTATGTCCTTTACGTGGCACGGTCCTTCCCTCCTTAAACATCTTAATTTAATTCATCGGTACTCACATGTGTCTTTCTAATGATACTGTGTAGTGCATAGGGCATACAATATATATACCTTGCAACTTACATAATCATAGTTCTGTTTGTGATTACATTTTTAATTGGTTCGAAATCTTATCTATGCTTTACGCAACGGATTTATTTCTTATCTTTTGGTCTCTTAGCGCCGTATTTAGAACGAGCCTGTCTTCTCTTAGCAACACCTGCTGTATCAAGTGTTCCTCTTACGATATGGTATCTTGTACCTGGAAGGTCTTTTACTCTTCCTCCACGGATCAAAACAACGCTATGCTCCTGAAGGTTGTGTCCTTCTCCTGGGATGTAGCTTGTTACTTCGATTCCGTTAGACAGACGTACTCTGGCGATCTTTCTAAGAGCTGAGTTAGGTTTCTTAGGTGTAGCAGTCTTAACAGCTGTACAAACACCTCTCTTCTGTGGAGCAGAAGTATCAGTGCTTCTCTTCTTTAAAGAGTTGTATCCTTTCTGAAGTGCCGGTGCTGTAGACTTCTTTACAGATGTCTGACGTCCTTTTTTTACTAACTGGTTAAATGTTGGCATTTCTTTCACCTCCTACGATTATAATAAGTTGCTTATTCATCTTGTGAATAGTCGTACATCAAAACAAAACGTTCCTATGCACGCTTGTTTAGTTTATTACGAATCATGATACTTGTCAAGGGATTTTCCTTGATTTTTTCACGTTTTCTGCCACTTTTTTCTTAGTTTTTACAAGTTTTTTTCTTTTCGTTATGTTTTGCGATTTGGTGCTTTATCAGGCTAAATAATATAAGTCCAGTCAACACACCGGCACTGTCAATACATACGTCTCTGAACTGGCAGCTCCGGCCCGGCACGAACAACTGATGGAATTCATCCGTTCCGGCATATGCCGTACCAACACACCAGCACAACAGTATGATCTTTCTTCCCCGGTCTTCCGAAAAAGAGTACGCAGTCCCCAGTATCAATATACCAAGGACTGCGTATTCCGACGCATGTGCACATTTGCGTACCGGGAAATCTATCTTTTCCGCAAACTGCCCCTGCTTATCTTCTGACCAGGATCTGTACTCCGGAATCACAAGCCTTCCGATCATCTTTCCAACAGAATGGCTCATCGCTGCCGATTCATCCGCTTCTCTGGCTGAAAATGAAAAAATCACTACCATCCAGACCAGCGTAAATATCAGCCAGATAATTCCCGTCTTTTTTCTCTTGATCCTGTTTTTTGTCATATTCTTTCCTGTCTTTTTCGTTTTATTCTATCGATGTTATTTTAATTATGCCTGAAGATCTGAGAACAGATCATTCTTGTATACGCCGTCTTCGATCAGCTTTGCAAATGACTCTACTACAACCGTTTTATCTTCCTTATAAGTAACACCGAACCATTTATCCTGTGTCTCCAGAAGTTTCACACTTACTTTGCCTTTTTTCAGAAGTTCATCGATATAGATCGGAAGCAAGTATTCCCCTTTCAGTTCTTTTGCTTCGTCTCCTTTGATATTTTCAAAGAATTCTACGAATCCTTCTTCCAGAAGTCCTACGAATTCCGGTGTCAGTCCCCACATATTCATAGATACATGTGAATTTACATCAATCTTATTTCCCTGAGATTCTGCTCCGTCCGCTGTCTTTTTGATCTCATAAGTCTCTACAACATCTGTCAGGTAATCTTTTTCATCTACTGCACAGATTCCTCTTGTTACAGTTCCGTTATCACTTAAAGTATTGCCAAGAATGAAGCCCGCCATGCAGAGTTCTTCGGATTTCTCCGGAGTGTAGTTGCTTACCAGAAATTCATGGATCTTTACAAATGCTTCTTTTCCATAATAATCATCTGCATTGATAACAACAAATGGCTCTTTGATAATATCTTTGCATACCAGAACTGCCTGTCCTGTTCCCCAAGGTTTGCTTCTGTCCGCCGGTTTCTCGATGCCTTCCGGAAGGTCATCCAGCTCCTGATAAGCATATGCGAATTCTACATTCAGTCCATTGCAAATTCCTTCGATACGTTTTCCGATTGCATTATGGAACGCGTCTTTGATATCTTTACGGATGATAAATACTACTTTATTGAATCCGGCCTCGATCGCATCATGGATAGAATAATCCATAATGATCTCCCCATTCGGCCCTACTGGTTCCAACTGTTTAATTCCACCACCAAAACGAGAACCCATTCCCGCGGCCATGATGACTAATGCTGTTTTCATAATTCTTTTTCTCCTTTGTTCATTTGTCTTTTTCACGGTTAGAATTAGTATAGCACAATTTCGGGACCTATTCTATGAAAGAATTCTTAATAAATTGTTGCTGTTTAATACATGAAGCGACGGCTATCCGGGCCTCCATAAAAGGACGCATGAAAAAACTTTCGTTTTTTCATGCGTCCTTTTTCTTATAAATACAACAGTAGTTATATTTCACAAAAAAGCGTATAATCCCCCTTCCCCAATGAGAATGCCATTATGAATCCTATGCGGCAGTTGCAACTTTTTTCTGCTTGTTGTGATATTTATAAAGATTGTGTCCGATAGAAACAAGAAATACTTCAAGCAGGACGGATTTTATTCCTCTTCGCACAATTTTTTTGTACCAACGGTCGTTTTTTAGGATACCAAATGTACCTTCTGCCTGAATGGATCTGTTCATCCTTAGAAGTGCTCCCTTGATACTTTCGAGATTTTTAACTACTTCCTGGTGCATCGCTGTAAGTTCACGGTTAATCTTCACAGTACGGTTTTTATCCGTCTTTTTACATTGTTCTGCGTACGGACATTCAGAACAATCTTCACTCTGATATACTTCTTCCTGACGACCATACTTGTTTCCCTTTACGTTTTTACGATATTGAAGATAAAATTTTTTCCCGTTTGGGCAACGCATGATTCCGTCTTCACCAATTGGAAAATTTACTGCTCGGAATAGATCTTCATGATACTTCCTGTCAGTAGTCTCTTTTTTGAACATGGTGAATTTCATATACTTTTCCATTCCATGCTGCTCACAAAAAATATAATTGTTGTAAGAACCATATCCGGCATCTGCCACTGGATACTTCGGATAAAAGCCATATGTAGTATAAAACTTGTTCATCAACGGAACAAAACAATCCATATCTGAGCGATACTGATTTACATCAACAACAGCAATGTATTCATCTGCAACACCAACCTGTACATTATAAGCCGGAAGCAGCTGGTCATTTCCCATGTAATCTGTCTTGATTCGCATAAAAGTAGCCGAATGATCTGTTTTCGAGTAGCTGTTGCGATCCTCCCCACAGATTTTGATTTTTTCCACGTATTCTTCTAACTTAGCAGCATACTCCCTGAGTTTCTCATAATGCCGTTGCTGTGTAGTTTTGCGATGTCCCCTGCCATGAACAAACGCAGTTTCATCAATCTGCCAGGCTTCTGCATACTGTTCTGCAGCTCCTTTCAGATAATCTGGAGCATACGCATACTCACTATTGATACAAAGCTTTATCCCTGTACATGTCAGTTCTTCATTGATTTCCTCAAAAAGTGTAGTAATCTTATCGAAGAAACGGTATCTGGATTTTTCTGTTGATTTTTTCCATACCCAGGAATATTTATTCGCATTTGCTTCAAACTTGGATCCATCGATGTATAGGTGTTGGAGATCCACATGTTCTGTCTCGAAAATTTTTTTGTTTATGTCTTGAAATATCTCTTCAATGGAATCAGCAAGTACCTCGTTAATGAAGTAACCGAAGGTACGATAAGAAGGTGTTTGATGATCCATGAGATACATGAAGCGAAGATTGACTTTACACTGATCCTCCAGTTCACGTAATGATATATAGCCATTCTCCATAAATCCAAACAAAACTGCCTTCAGCATGCTGACCGGATCATATCTGAGTCTTCCTGTATCATGTTGCGGAATATTTTTCAGATATTTCTCCAGTTCGATTTCTCCCATAAATCTGTCAAAAGTCAGCACTGGATCACAGATGTCCAGATAATCTTGAATTAGCATTGGCAAAACTGCCTGTTTTGAGTTAGAATAGATTATGTTATTAATATTTTTCACAAGTTAATTATAACAGAAAGAAAGACTTGCTAAAGTGTAAAACATACTTAAAAAAGAAAAGCATTGATACGCTAAAAACAATGCATTGTGTGGAAATAAAAAATGCGATATAATACATACGATAAAAATAAAGGATGAGCTATATTTAATTTTTCAGAGCGGAAAAACAGACAGTGTCTGGAAAATTGAGCTGAGTTAAAGAAGAAACAAATGGAAGAACGTTTTTTTACACATAACAGGGGATTTTATAAAACCTTTTTTGGCATGATGCTTGTTCTGACTTTTCAGAATCTGGTAGCCTACAGTGTGAATATGGCGGATAATCTGATGTTGGGAAGCTACAGTCAGAATGCGCTGTCAGGGGCAGCCACGGTGAATCAGATATTTTTCATGGTACAGCAGTTTGCGCTGGCTTTTGGGAATGCACTTGTCGTACTTGCTTCCCAGTATTGGGGAGAGAATAGGAAGGAACCGATTCGAGTGCTGACGGGGATTGCGTTGAAGGCGGGACTATTCTGCGGAATTGTGATTGTGGTGCTTTGTACAGTGATGCCAAAACAGCTGCTTGGCCTGTTTACTAGCGCACCGGAAATTATCAATCAGGGACTTGGGTATCTGAATTTGTTGAAGTGGACATTTGCGTTCTATATCATAACGAATATTTTGATGGCAGCCCTCAGGAGTGTGGAAATCGTCAATATCAGTTTTTATATATCTGTTGTTTCTCTGATTATCAATGTGGCTATTAATTATACATTGATTTTTGGACGGTTTGGCATGCCGGAGCTGGGAATTATGGGTGCGGCGATTGGTACACTTGTAGCCCGGATTCTGGAACTGGTCATCGTGGTGATTTATATTATAAAAGATAAGAAAATTGAGCTGTTTAAGCAAAAACTGTTGCAATCAGACGATTCCTTACGAAAAGATTATATGAAAGCGGCGATGCCGATTATTCTGGCACAGATTCTGTGGGGTGTTTCTGTGCCAATGCAGACAGCCATCCTTGGGCATTTATCAGATGACGCCATTGCAGCGAATTCTGTGGCAACAACCTTCTATCAATATTTGAAAGTGATTGTCATTGCAATGACATCGGCATCGGCGGTTATGATGGGAAATGGCGTCGGAAGAGGCAATATGAAACGGATTCGTTCAGATGCCAGAACATTGGCAACGATCGATGTGGCTGTAGGAATTGTTCTGGGAATTATACTGTTTGCTTTGAAAAATCCATTACTTTCCATGTATCAGTTATCTGGAGAAGCACTGCGGCTGGCAGATCATCTGATTGTGATTATGAGTTTTGTCATGGTGGGGATGTCCTATCAGATGCCGGTCAGTGCCGGGATTATTCAGGGCGGCGGAGATACGAAGTTCAATATGGTGATGAGTATGATCAGTACGTGGGCGATTGTCATGCCATTATCCTTTGCGGCAGCATTCTGGTGGAAGCTGCCGGTAGAACTGGTCGTCATCGTGATTCAGTCGGATCAGTTCTTTAAAGGAATTCCGGCCTTTATCCGCTTTAGAAGTTACCGTTGGGTAAAAAAATTAACGAATTGATATAAGGGACTGATGCATGGTTACGTGCGTCAGTCCCTTTTCTATACAGCTGTTGTCAAGGCCGAAAGGATATCCTTTGGATTTCGGCTTTTGACAGACAAAGTATAATGTGGTTCGTTGATATGCTCAAGATAATGGGCATCGGAATCGCTGATAATACGGCAGTGTTCCAGATAGGGGTGCTGCTTTTTTAATGCGTGATAGTGCGTCATATCTTTGATTTCAACGCAGGTAAACCGGCTGTCCGGCGGAATAAAACCGAGGTTGGCAAGCAGGCTGTTGGCGGTCTTGTCGATGTGGGCCGGAATCATGATGCCGTGATAGTCCTTCGTCAGATCGAAAACATCATCAAAGGAAATATCGGTGGCGTTGATTAGCAGATTCGGTATCGTGCCGATGACTTCATCGTTGGCATTGTAAAGCTGTTGTTTGCCGAAAATCTTCTCGTTGTTCGGGATGGGCATCAGGCGGCTGTAAACATATTCGTCAAAGGCCAGTGCATCTTTTAAATCCGCAAACAGGCAGACCACATGTACTTCTTCTGAAGTCGTTAGTTCCATTCCGGGAAGTGCCGTCAGGCCATAGGCATCAGCCATGGTGAGGACAGCCGGACAGTTTTTGCATGAGTTGTGGTCTGTTACGGCAATCAGGTCTAATCCCTTGATCACAGCCATGCCGACGATGTTGGCTGGGGTCATATCATCATCCCCGCATGGGGAAAGGCAGGAATGGATATGCAGGTCGTAATTTAACTCAGGCATGGAGCTTCTCGTAAACGCTCAGTGCAGCATCAAAAATCGGCTGCTCTGTGCGAAGTACTGAGATATGCTGCTGAAGGGCCTTGGTCCGGGCGGCTTCATCGAGTGAAACGCCTTCGGCGAGAATGATACAGCCGACATCACACAGAGCGGCAACGGCCAGTGTGTTGATATTCCCCATTACGGTCACCCAGACGCTGTCAGCGGGCGCTTTGCTCATGGCAATGCTCAGGAGGTCGCAGCAGAAAAGACCGGAGATGGTCCTTTCGGTATCATCTCCGATGTTGATTGTTTCAAATACATGGCTTTCAATCAGCTCTTTAATCGTCATAATGCTTTCCCTCCTCTGTGTCAGAATCTGTATTGATCAGATTATGTGAGTCAAGCAGTGCAATTTCTTCTGTCAGCTTGTCCATGTAGTTCATCAGCATATGGATGCAGGCGTTTGGATCCTCGCCATCTACAATGGCTTCATGGGAGAAGCGGGAATAGGTTTCAGAGAGAAGGTGAATATGGTTACGCAAAATGTAAACACAGTCGTTCTTCTCGGCTTTGCCGCGGACGATATCTTCAGCGAGGGCACGACATGATGGTGCACCGCATGAGCCGCAGTCCAACCCTGGGAATTCGTTGCACAGACTGTCGATCTGTTTCATCTTGTTGATACTCTCAAGCACCGTTTCGCCAATCTGGAAAACAGGCTCGTATTCAACCGCTTTATTCCAGTTCAGTTCAATTTTCAGCGGAATATCTTCACTGTGCGTTCTAGCGACCGGAAGATACTTATTCAGTCGTTTGATCTTGGCTTTGGCCACATAAGGGTTCTCAACATTGAGGACACCGCCGACACAGCCGCCGCTGCAGGCGTTAAGTTCGATAAACTGGAGCCTGGCGAACTTCTCATCTTCCAGGTCTTCGAGAACACGGATGACATTCTCAATACCGTCAGCCGCAAGATAGCTGTCGGTGATCATACCACCGGCTTCTCCGCCGCTGCATCCCCAGCCGATACCGATTCTGCCTGAAATGGCCAGATCCATCGGACGCTGCTCGGCGATCTTCATATGCGGCAGCAAAAGCGGATAGACATCCTTGACAGCCAGAACACCATCTACAGCACTGTGGTCAGTGCCAAGCGGAGACTTCACATACGTGACCTTGGAAGGACAAGGAGAAATAAAAATAATGCCGATTTTGTCAGCGGGAAGCCCTGTCTTGGCCATTGCACGCTTGCGGGCCAGCTGGGCAGCAACTTCTACTGGAGGCAGGATCGGCAGCAGGTGATCAATCAGATTTGGAAAACGGACGCGGATCAGGCGGACAACAGACGGACAGGCCGTGCTGATAAATGGCCATTGTTCCTGATGCGTATCGACATATTTCCTGGAGGCCTCGGAGACAAGCTCTGCGGCAGCACCGACTTCAAAGACATCATCAAATCCGAGGTAAATAAGCGCCGTCAGCAGGATATTCACATCATCCAGATTATTGAACTGGGCATACATGGAAGGCGCAGGAAGTGCCACAGTGTAAGCGTAATCGTTGAGCATATCCAGTGAGTCTATATGGATTTTCTTGGCATGATGACTGCAGGTACGTACACATTCGCCGCAGTCAATGCAGAACTGACTGGTGATCCTGGCCTTACCGTTTCGAACGCGGATTGCCTGGGTCGGACAGCGCTTGATACAGTTGATGCAGCCCTTGCAGAGGCTTTCGTCAAGGTATACAGAATGAAAGAACTTTGTATTTAATGTGTTCATTCTATCACCTTCCTTTCAGTTACAAATTAGCAGATCCGAACAGTCATAGTGACAGTGGTGCCGACACCGAGTTCTGTCTCTATCTTCATGTCATCGGAATATTTCTTCATATTAGGTAATCCCATACCGGCACCAAAGCCGAGAGATCGGATGTTGTCGGGGGCTGTAGAATAGCCGGCCTGCATCGCTTTGTCAATGTCGGGAATACCGGGACCGGAATCCTTTAGGATCATCGTAACCTCTTTTGGTGTGACGAAAACTGTAATCACGCCGCCGTTGGCATGGATGACCATGTTGATCTCACCTTCATACATGGCGATGGAAACCTTTCGGACAGTGTCCGGGGATACCCCCATCTGTTTCAGTATATTCTTTAAGTCGCTGCTGGCTTCACCGGCGCGGGTAAAATCTTCCGCAGAGACAATATATTCTAACTTTATCGTATCTTCCACCTTATGCACCTCCGACCAGTCCGGCCTTATAGAGCAGGCCACAGGCTGTAAACATAGTGTGCGGTGTGGCAAGGAGACAGATGTTCCGCTCACGGGCCAGTTCAATCATCTTCTCATCAGGGCGTTTGCCACGTACAAAAACAAGACACATAATGTCCATCATTTCAGCGGTACGAATCACCTGAGGGTTACAAAGACCGGTAAGAAGTACAGGCTGGTCTTTTACAAAGGCTAAAACATCGCTCATCATATCAGAACCGCATCCCGAATGAATTTCGCGGATATCAATATCATCTGAACCGTAGATCAGCTCGGCATCCAGCAGTGGGATGATCTCTTTTACAAGCATGACAATTCCTCCTGTCGCTACAGACAATGCAGAACAATAATGTGGTAATGCATTGCCGATAGAATATTATTCCTAAATAGTATAACATAGATACTGTACGATTTCAACAAAGGGTGGTAAAATATATCTATCTGAAATTAGCAAGAATGACGGCGTGTATGTATATAAAAACAAAAAATTAACAAGCGTTGTTAAAAACTTACTAAACTCAATGCAAAAAATAGGTTGATTATTATGAAAAATAATGGTATGCTGTCATAAGAAAGCAAATATGTGTTTTTTTAGCAGGACAATTGGCCTGCCATTATTACTATTAGGTATGAAAAGAAGGAGGGATTCTTTTGGCTTCAAATAAGAAAACAGTACCTTTCTATGGTACAGAAGAGCAGAAAGAACAATTGCTGAAAGTCATCCAGGAACTCAGAGATGAGAAGGGATGTCTGATGCCGATCATGCAGAAAGCGCAGGAGATTTACGGGTACCTTCCGATTGAGGTTCAGAAAATCATTTCTGATGAATTGAATGTGCCCCTTGAGAAGATTTACGGAGTGGCAACATTTTATTCGTGGTTCAACCTGAATCCAAAGGGCAAGTATGAAATATCTGTCTGTCTTGGCACGGCATGTTATGTTAAGGGGTCCGGAGATATTTACAATAAGCTCATGGAGAAGCTTGATATTGCAGGCGGTGAGTGTACACCGGATGGTAAGTTCTCACTGGATGCATGTCGTTGTGTCGGTGCCTGTGGCCTTGCACCTGTTATGATGGTGAATGGTGAAGTATATGGTCGACTGACAGTTGATGATATTGATAGTGTATTGGAGAAATATAACTAATCATGATGCCTGAGATAGCGTTGAATGTATTGGATATTGCCCAGAACTCCGTGAGAGCGGAAGCTTCACTGATACAGATTTCAGTGGATGTGGATGAAGCGGCGGATACGTTGACCATTACTATAGAAGATAATGGCTGCGGTATGACAAAAGAACAGGTGTCTCACGTAACGGATCCTTTTTTTACCACTCGTACAACCAGAAAGATCGGTTTGGGAGTGCCGTTTTTCAAGATGGCTGCGGAGAGTACGGGAGGCAGCTTTGCCATTCAGTCTGAACCCGGAACAGGGACGAAGGTCACTGCGGTATTCGGTCTGTCCCATATAGACAGAATGCCTCTTGGTGATATGAATGGTACGATTTATACATTGATTACATTTAATACGCAGATAGATTTTTTGTATACATATACGTTTAATAAGCGTTCATTTAAGCTTGATACGCGAGAATTTAAAGATATTTTAGAGGGTGTACCGCTGAATAACCCTGAGGTAGCAGAGTATATTCGTCAATTTCTTAACGAAAACAGCCATGAAGTTGACGGCGGTACAGTGATATAGAATGAGGAGGAGACAGCATGAAATCACTTGCAGAATTGAAAGCCATTCGTGATAGAATGCAGGGTGAAGTCAATATGAGAGAGGACGACAGTTCCAATCATATTCGTGTGGTTGTCGGCATGGCAACATGTGGTATTGCCAGCGGCGCAAGACCGGTGCTTAACAAACTGGCTGAAGAAGTTCAGGCAAAGCAGCTGGACAATGTTGTTGTTACACAGACAGGTTGTATTGGTTTATGTCAGTATGAACCGATTGTAGAAGTTTATGAACCTGGTAAAGAGAAGGTTACGTATATCAAGATGACACCGGAGAAAGCTGAAGAAGTGGTAGAGCAGCATCTGATCCGTGGTCAGGTTCTTGGCAAATATACATTAAGCTCAACAAATTTATAGGAGGTAGACAGCTATGTATCGTTCCCATGTATTAGTTTGCGGCGGCACCGGATGTACATCCTCCGGAAGTGAGACGCTGATCAGCCTTCTTCAGGAAGAATTGAAGAAGAACGGCTTAGAGAATGAAGTAGCCATTGTTAAGACCGGATGTCATGGTTTATGTGCGCAGGGTCCTGTTATGGTTATTTATCCTGATGCAACATTTTACTCAATGGTGAAACCGGAAGACATTCCTGAGATCGTCAGTGAACATCTGTTAAAAGGACGTGTTGTTACACGTTTATTATATGTAGAAGACGGCGGTACAGCCAAAGCGCTTAAGGATACAGATTTCTATCGTCTGCAGCACAGAGTTGCCCTTAGAAACTGCGGTATCATCAATCCTGAGAGCATCGATGAATATATCGGTACAGGCGGTTATGAAGCCCTTGGCCGTGTACTGACAGAGATGAGTCCGGATGATGTTATTGAGACAATTCTTGCCAGTGGTTTAAGAGGCCGCGGCGGTGCCGGATTCCCGACCGGTATGAAATGGAAATTTGCTTCAGGCAACAGAGGCAACGTTCAGAAATATGTCTGTTGTAATGCCGATGAAGGTGACCCGGGTGCATTCATGGATCGTTCCGTTCTGGAAGGTGACCCGCATGTTGTTCTGGAAGCAATGGCTATTGCAGGTTATGCAATCGGTGCATCTCAGGGTTATATCTATGTCCGTGCTGAGTATCCGATCGCTGTTGAGCGTTTGAATATTGCCATCAAACAGGCAAGAGAATATGGTCTGTTAGGCAAGAACATTTTCGATTCAGGATTTGATTTTGATATTGATCTCAGACTTGGTGCCGGTGCTTTCGTCTGTGGTGAGGAAACAGCCCTTATGACATCTATTGAAGGCAACAGAGGAGAACCAAGACCAAGACCGCCATTCCCGGCTGTCAAGGGTCTGTTTGCAAGTCCTACAATTCTGAACAACGTTGAGACTTATGCGAACATTCCGCAGATCATTCTGAATGGTGCTGAATGGTTTGCTTCCATGGGTACAGAGAAGTCCAAAGGTACAAAGGTATTCGCTGTCAATGGTAAGATCAACAATACAGGTCTTGTAGAAGTTCCTATGGGTACGACACTTCGTACCATCATTGAGGATATCGGCGGCGGTATTCCAAACGGCAAGAAGTTTAAGGCTGCTCAGACAGGCGGACCTTCCGGCGGTTGTATTCCTGCAGAACATATGGATATTCCAATCGATTACGACAACCTGATCAGCATCGGTTCCATGATGGGTTCCGGTGGTCTGATCGTTATGGATGAAGATACTTGTATGGTAGATATTGCCAAGTTCTTCCTGGAGTTCACTGTAGATGAATCCTGCGGTAAGTGTACACCTTGCCGTGTCGGTACAAAACGTCTGTATGAGATGCTTGATAAGATTACAAAGGGTGAAGGTACTCTGGAAGATCTTGATAAGATGGAAGAACTCTGCTACTACATCAAAGATAATGCATTATGCGGTCTGGGCCAGACAGCACCAAACCCTGTTCTGTCCACACTTCGTTATTTCAGAGATGAGTATATTGCTCATATCGTAGACAAGAAATGTCCTGCCGGTGTTTGTAAGGCTCTGCTGTCCTACAAGATTGATGCGGATAAATGTAAAGGCTGTACATTATGTGCAAGAAATTGTCCGAATGGTGCAATTTCAGGCAAACTCAAAGAGCCTCATGTTATCGATCAGTCTAAGTGTCTGAAGTGCGGCGCTTGTATGGAAAAATGCCGCTTTGGCGCAATCTACAAAGAGTAATGGAGGAGCAGACAATGGAAAATATTACAATCAAAATCAATGGTGTTGAAGTCAGTGCACCAGCAGGCTCTACCATTTTGGAAGCTGCCAGACTGGCACATATTGACATCCCTACACTTTGCTATTTAAAAGAAATCAATGAAATCGGCGCATGCCGTATGTGTATTGTAGAAGTAAAAGGTGCAAGATCCCTTGTTGCTTCCTGTGTATATCCGATCAATCCGGGTATGGAAGTCTGGACCAACACACCGAAGGTTATCGAATCACGTAAAAAGACATTGGAACTGCTTCTTTCCAACCACAAGAAAGAATGCTTAAGCTGTGTCAGAAGCGGAAACTGTGAGCTGCAGCAGTTATGTAAGGAACTGGGTGTTGAAGATGAAAACTACTACTCAGGTGAGATGACACCTGCTATGATTGATACATCCGCTGCACATATGGTACGTGATAACAGCAAATGTATCCTTTGCCGTCGATGCAGTGCTGTCTGTGAGAAGGTTCAGGGTATCGGCGTCATCGGTCCGAATGAGCGTGGTTTTAAGAGTTATATCGGTACAGCATTCAACATGGATTTGGCTGATACAAGCTGTGTATCCTGTGGTCAGTGTATCGCTGTCTGTCCGACAGGTGCTTTACATGAGAAAGACAACACAGACGAAATCTTTGCAGCAATTGCAGATCCTGATAAATATGTTGTTGTTCAGACAGCACCAAGTGTACGTGCAGGTCTTGGAGAAGAATTCGGTTATCCGATGGGTACAGATGTAGAAGGCAAGATGGTTGCAGCACTGCGTCGTCTTGGTTTCGATAAAGTTTTTGATACAGATTTTGCAGCTGACTTAACCATCATGGAAGAAGCACATGAATTCCTTGACAGAGTTCAAAATGGCGGCAAACTGCCTCTGATCACATCCTGTTCACCAGGCTGGATCAAATACTGTGAACATTACTTCCCTGATATGACAGAGAATCTTTCAAGCTGCAAGTCTCCACAGCAGATGTTCGGAGCAACATTAAAGACCTATTTTGCTGAGAAGATGGGCATTGATCCTAAGAAGATCGTCAGCGTCAGCGTGATGCCATGTACAGCGAAGAAGTTCGAAATCGGCAGAGATGACGAAGATGCAGCAGGTGTTCCTGATGTAGATATCGCAATCACAACACGTGAGCTGGCTCGTATGATCAAGAAAGTCGGCTTGATGTTCAATGAACTGCCGGATGAACAGTTTGATAATCCGATGGGTGAATCCACAGGTGCAGCTGTTATCTTCGGTGCAACAGGCGGTGTTATGGAAGCTGCTTTAAGAACTGCAGTTGAGACACTGACAGGCGAAGAACTGAAGAATGTAGAATTCCAGGAAGTTCGTGGTACAGAAGGCATCAAAGAAGCAACATACAATGTTGCAGGCATGGATATCAGCGTTGCAGTTGCATCCGGCCTCGGCAATGCAAGAAAGCTTCTTGATAAGGTGAAATCCGGCGAAGCAAACTACCACTTCATCGAGATCATGGGATGCCCTGGCGGCTGTGTCAACGGCGGCGGCCAGCCTCAGGTACGCGGCAGCGTTCGTAACTTTACAGATGTACGTGCAATCCGTGCAAAGGCTCTGTATGACAACGATGCGGCTAAGCCAATTCGTAAGTCTCATGAGAATCCGGCTATCCAGCAGCTCTACAAAGAGTACTTTGGCGAACCGGGAAGCCATAAGGCTCATGAAGTACTGCATACAACATATGTAAAACGAGTTATCAATAAATAATCAAAAAAGAGGAGCTTATGCACGAATGTGCAAAGCTCCTTTTTATGATATAAGGATTTAAGCGTAAAGCAGCTGATCACGCTGCTGTCCGAAAAGCCTTGTTACGATGCCCAGTACTGTGCCTGCCAGAACTGCCGCAATGACGGTGCCGATGCCCACACTGCCGGGATTGTGAATAGTTAGTACAAAGTTGTAATATAACTGGTGTACATACGTAGAATAGTTGGTTCCGAATAACTAAAAATAATAAAAGCGCTGTTGGCAGTACAGCGCTTTTATTATTAAAAAGAGGAAAGTTTATGAAAAAGATTTATAAACGAAAACTTTGTCGTTTCCTTTTCGTTTATGTCTATACTATACCATTCGCTTGTGACCAAATTGTGTCGAAGTTCTGAATAAAAAGTGAAGAAAAGAACATAAATTCTTAATCTTACGGCATGGAACGATAACATATAGATTAAATTTATGGGTGGTGATAGTAAAAAAAGCCTTGACATTTATCATATAGGAATAGTATGATATAGAAAACAAAAAACAAGGAGAGAAAATTAGAAATGAAAGACTGAGCATTTGAGATTCAGCATTAAGGAGGACAACAAAATGGCAGAAAGAGATCAGAAAGCAATTATTCAGAGACTGACAGAACAGATGGACAAAGACAATCTGGATGCGCTGATTTTGACATCAGGTGATGCGGTATTTTATGCAACAGGTTATGCATCAAGAGATTTATATAAAAACGGGCAGACAGGCGGAACGGTAGCCGTTGTCACAAAAGATGGCAGGGCCGGAATTGTTGTCAGCGAATTTGCAAGAAGAACAGCGGAAATGGCCGTGGATGGTGTGGAGATCATCTCTTATCCTACATGGATTTATATCGAAGATTATGCCATTGAAGGCATGGAAAAGGAAGTTCAGCCGGATTTGAACAAAACCTATAAGCTGGCCCTTCAGTTTTTGCCTAAAAAGAAAGAGGATCTTCGAATCGGTGTGCAGCCATCTTATCTGACACCGTATGCATGGCAGTTTCTGACAGATACCTTTAAAGAGAAAAATCTCGTTGATATCAAGCAGCTGCTCATTGAGGCCAGAGCCATCAAGACACCATGGGAGATCGAAGTGCTCAGGGAAGCGGCCCATTACAGTGAACTGACCATGAACAAAGTAGCAAAGTCCATTGTTCCGGGCATGACGGAGGCCGATGTGCTTCAGCTTTTCAATACAACTGCATTTTCATGGTCACCGGATATCATTGATGTGGCCAATGCCCATACTATTGGTGAGAACTTTACACCATCCTTTATTCCGCCGCATACAAGAATCAACAGAGGCGATATTATTCGTCTGGATGGCGGTCCGACATTAAAAGGTTACAATTCCGATCTGGCCAGAACATTTGTGGTTGGAACGGCAACGGCGAAGAATAGAGAAGAATTATATGCACATCTCTGGGCCGGTTATGAATATGCAATCAACAATATCGGACCCGGCGTGAAAATGAGCGAAATTTTCAATGGCATACACAGAGTGTTAAAGGAGAGGGGCTTCAATGGCTATGTGAGAGGCCATCAGGGCCATTCCATCGGATGCTCACTGTTCAGTGAAGAATATCCATTCATCGCACCGGGTGAAGACAGAGTCTTTGAGGAAAATATGGTGGTGAACATTGAACTGCCGTATTACAGCTCAAAGAATCAGACATACAATATTGAGGACACATTCCTTGTGACAAAGACAGGTATTGAATTGTTTACAAAGGCAAGTCCGAGTCTTTACATTTAGGAGGAACCGTTACCTATGGGAAAATATAATTTTGACCGATATATAGAACGACGCGGTACCGACAGCAGCAAATGGGACGGTTTTGAGAGTAGATTTCCGGGCTATAATGCCTCCGGTGCATTGCCGATGTGGGTAGCGGATATGGACTTTACAGCACCGGATGAAGTTATTGATGTGCTGAAGAAAAAGGCAGCCTTCGGCATCTATGGTTATCCCGCACCAAAGGGTAAAAGCTTTGATGATGCCTTCATACGATGGGTGAAAAAGAGACATGATCTGGATATGATGGCAGAAAGCCTTGTGATCACTCAGGGGGTGGTACCGGCCATCACCTATGCGGTACAGGCATTCACAAACGAAGGTGACGGCGTTCTGATTCAGCCGCCGGTTTATTATCCTTTCAAGGACAGATGTATTACATATAATAAGAGAAAAGCTGTTGAAAGTCCGCTGATTGAAAAGGACGGCAGCTATACCATTGATTTTGAAGACTTTGAGAGAAAGGCCCGGGATGAGAACACGAAGTTATTCATTTTGTGCAGTCCGCATAATCCTGTGGGAAGAGTATGGACAGAAGCGGAACTTCGAAGGATTGTCGAAATCTGTCAGAAACATCATGTACTGATCTTTTCAGATGAGATTCATTCTGATCTGGTCATGGAAGGTTTTAAGCATACACCAACATTGAAAATTGCCGGGACGGAAAATATCATCACAGCCTATGCAGCAAGCAAGACCTTTAATCTGGCAGGTCTTCGGACATCGATTGTTGTGATACCGGATGAATCAATAAGAACAAAATATACGGCACAGATCAGAGCAGATGAGGCTGCAGGATTGAATCTTTTTGGATTACCGGCCACGGAAGCAGCTTATACATATGGTGAGGATTATCTGCAGGAACTGCTGGCTTATATCGGTGCCAATATTCAATATGCAGCGGAGTATATCAAAGAGAATATTCCGAATGTAGCTGTCAGCCGAACAGAGGGAACTTATTTCCTTTGGATAGATTTCAGAAAGACGGGACTGACACCGGATGAGATCAATCGAAAGCTTCTGGAGCAGGCGAAGGTGGCCGGAGATCTGGGCGGATGGTTCGGTAAGGAGGGCGAAGGATTCATCAGGCTGAATCTGGCCTGTCCGCGAAGTATTGTGGAAGAAGCATTAAAAAGAATAGAGAGCGTTTTTGGAAATTAGAGAAGATTTGGAGGATAAAAGATATGAAATTAGGAAAGTTAGCACTGGTTGGTTTAACTGCAATTCTGGCATTTGGTGCCACAGCCTGCGGCAGCAGCACAGCAAACAGCACATCATCAACGACGGCATCATCATCAACAGCAGAATCAGCCGCCGGATCATCGGATGCAGCAGATACTTCCGCGGACAGCGCATCTGCAGGAGAAGTACAGAAAGTTCTGATCGGTATTCGACAGGATTTATATCCGACATCCTATATTAATGAACAGGGTGAACCGGCAGGATATGATATTGATGTTATTAAGAAAATTGATGAACTCCTTCCGGAATACGAATTTGAATATGAAGCGGTCTCTCAGGAAGCACTTCTGACAGGCCTTGATACTGGCAAGTATAAAGCCGCAGTAGCCGGATTTTATTCCAACGATGACAGACGTGCCAAATATCTGTTCCCTGAGGAATGCATCGGCGGCAATATTATCGGTCTGGCGGTCAGAAAGAGCGATGAAGCGGATATCAAGACACTGGAGGATGTAGCAACAAATAAGAAGTCCGTGGTCCCGATTGCACCGACATCCGGCATGTATGGGATTGTTGTTGAATATAACAACGAACATCCGGACAACCAGATCGATCTTGTGGATGCAGAATGGACCAATGCAGCGGATGAGTATAAATGGGTAGCTGACGGCAGATATGATGTGGCCGTTGCCTCCAAGAATGTTGTGGATGATACATTGCCTAAGATTGGCCTTGAAGATCAGATTCAGTTTAATTCATTTACAGCAATTAAAACATGGAGTCTTTTTAACCCGAAAGAAACAGAACTGGCAGCGGCTTATGATAAGGCATTGAAACAGTTAAAAGACGATGGTTTTATTTCAGAAAAATCAAAAGAGTATTTTGGTGAAGATATTCTTCCGTATATTACAGATACAGAGGAATAGAAGCGGAGGATACAGATGGAATTTTTTCTTACAACAGTTTTAAAACTGATCCCTTTTTTAAGAGTTACCATTTTAATTGCATTTACAAGTATGGCATTGGGACTGATCTTCGGTACATTGTTGGCGGCAATGAAGATGTGCCGTATCAAAATGCTTAAGACGATTGCCAACCTGTTTACAACATTTATCAGGTGTACGCCGGTGATTGTACTGATTTTTCTCGCCTATTATGGTCTGCCAGTCCTTTTTGGACTGGCGGGCATTGATATCAATGGTGTCAGCAAAATTGTGTTTTCAATCATAGCATTGACAATGTATGCATCAGGTACATTGTCTGAAATCATACGTCCGGCTTATTTGTCTGTAGACAAAGGGCAGATGGAGGCGGCTTTGATGTCAGCTCTGACGCCGGCGCAGGCGATACGTCTGATCATTCTGCCTCAGGTGGTCTATGTGGCACTGCCGAATTTCGGCAACATGCTCATTGCCCTGATTCAGGAGTCTTCATTGGCTTATCTGATTGGTGTTGTGGATGTGATGGGACAGGCAAAGATTATTGATAATATGAGTTACGGTGCCCATATTATTGAGGTCTATTTTGCGGTTTCGCTGCTTTACTGGCTGTTGTCTCTGGTTACGGGAAAATGTGTGGATCTGTTGTCAGGAAAAATGGGAAAGGTGCTTGGGTGATAGGCGATGAATTTTGATTTGAATTTTGCCATACAGAATCTGTGGATGGCCTTTTTGGGCATACCAACAACATTGCTGATCACATTTGTGGCAGCGGTGATTGGTATTCCCCTTGCATTTTTTATTGCCCTTGCAAGAATAAGAAAAGTGCCGCTGCTGGATCAGTTTTTAACATTGTATCTGTCATTTATGAGAGGTACACCGACGATTGTACAGATTTATCTTGTTTATAATGGTATTCCGATTATCATTAAAATGATTGTGCAGGCGCTGAATCTGGATTTTGATGTTTATAGTATCCCGCCGATTTTATATGCGTTCATTGTTTATGGACTGAACAGTTCGGCAACTTATTCTGAAATGTGGAAAGCCGGGCTCAGTGCAGTCGGCAGAGGCCAGCTGGAAGCAGCTCAGACCTCCGGTCTTACAAATTTTCAGGCTTATGTTCATGTTATTATCCCGCAGGCGGTGGGCGTCTGCGCGCCGAGTTTTTGCTCTTCTACATTAAATATGTTGAAAAATACATCCCTTGTATTTTTGATGACGGTGCAGGATATTACAGCCAGGGCAAAAATCGCAGCAGGACAGCAGTACAAATATGTCGAAGGCTATTTGGATATCCTGATCACGTATATTATTGTATGCACGATACTTGAATTATTATTTAAACTTTGGGAAAAACGGACAACTAGATATAAAACAGAATCACAGAAGGCGACAGCAAAAGAAGGCGGTGTGACGGCATGATAGAGATTAAAGGTGTAAAGAAAAGCTTTGGAGAAAACCATATCCTCAAAGGTGTCGATCTGGATATCAAAGATGGCGAGGTAATTGTCATCCTTGGTCCCAGCGGCAGCGGCAAAACGACGTTTTTGCGATGCATCAGTTTCCTTGAAAAAGCAGATGAAGGCAAATGGATTGAAAATGGTGCCGAGATTGATCTGCACAGTGCAGATAAAAAACAGATCCAGCAGCTGAGGCGGAAATCAGGATTTGTTTTCCAGAATTACAATCTTTTTGCGAATAAAACAGTACTTGAAAATGTAACACTGGGGCTGACGGTGGGTGAAGGCGTATCGAAGGATGAAGCAGAGAAAAGAGTCATGGAAGCATTGAAAAAGGTCGGAATGGCCGATAGAGCCAATTTTTATCCCAATGCCCTTTCGGGCGGTCAGCAGCAGCGTGTGGGCATCGCAAGGGCTATAGCCAGAAATCCGGAGCTGATCCTTTTTGATGAGCCGACATCGGCCCTTGATCCGGAAATGGTGGGCGAGGTACTGAAAGTTATGAGCGAGCTGGCAAATGAGGGGGTGACCATGATCGTTGTCACCCATGAACTGGACTTCGCAAAGGAAGCAGCGACAAAAGTCGTCTTTATGGACGGCGGTAATGTCATCGAACAGGGACCGCCGGAGAAAATATTTGTTTCCCCAACCCAGGAGAGAACGCGACAGTTCCTCAGCCGTTATTTACCGGAATTTACTTATAATATTTAAAATGATATGAAATGCAAAGAAATCTATTTTGCAGTTGACAGAATATAGAAATTATATAAAAATAGAAGAAAAGGGGGATTTTGTCATGGGTGAAGAAAAGAGAACGTTAAGCTGTACGGACTGTGGTGTGCTGAATTGTCATAAGCGCAATGCATCGTATCCGGAGTTCTGTTTGACAGAAAAGCTGACAGACGAAGACATCGCAGAAACGACAGCGCTCTATGAGGATGAAGAAAATCGAAAGGCATCAGTGATCTCGGCGGAGATTGAGGGCGAATTCTATGGCAAGTATACACGTGTTGATGAAATCATTGAATTTGCAAAGCGAATGGGGTACAAGAAGATTGGCATTGCAACATGTGTCGGTCTGATTGAGGAGAGCAGGATTTTTGCAAGAATTCTTCGGAAGAATGGCTTTGATGTGTACAGCGCAGTCTGTAAGGTGGGTTCTTTTAATAAAACAGATATCGGTCTGGATGAGAAGTATACATGTGTGACAGGCAATGTGATGTGTAACCCGATCCTGCAGGCGAAGCTTCTGAACAAAGCAGGCACAGATCTGAATGTGGTCATTGGCCTTTGTGTAGGACATGACAGTCTGTTTTATAAGTATTCAGAAGCGCTGTCAACAACGCTGGTTACAAAGGACCGCGTGCTCGCACATAATCCGGTTGGCGCATTGTACCAGGTTAAAGCGTACTATAAGCGATTACTGGATGATTAAAGAAAACTGAGAATGAAAAAGGACGCCTCCGTCCGGCGATGTCATTAAAAGGAAGATGACAATCGCCTGGCAGGGGCGTCTTTTTTGCTGAATGCAATTTGAATCAATCAGCAGTTTTTCTGGATTCTTGCGGTCATGAACTGCTCGAATTCTTCGGCTGTTCCCTTAGTGAAGCCGTTTTTGTCCATGACGACGTAGCTGTTCTCGTAGCGGAGCAGAAAGTAGTGGGACCAGGTTTCGATGCCGGTAAATTGGAAGAGGCGGTACTCGCCGTGGCTCTTGCCTGCAGACTGGTACATGACATTCTTGTAAACTTTCATTTTGCGGGGAATCAGAAGGCTTTCACTGTAGGTGTTCTGCCTGGCTTTGATCTGATTCTTCGGCATGTTCTGGTAGTAGCTGTAGAAGGAATAGATGCAGACAGCGATCAGTGCGATGGTACACAGCAGAGTCAGCATCTGATGCGTGAGAATGCCCAGACGTCCGAAATAAACAGCAGCCAGTGCAGCCAGAATACCTACCAGCAGTGTCATCACATGATATTGTTTCGCCTTCTCAGGACGTTTATAATTCTTCTTAATAATATGCTGGATGACGTCTTCATCCAATTGTGTGTGATTCTCAAAAAGCAATTCCATTGCCATAATAAAAGCCTCCGTAAATTGTAATATAGTCAAGTATATCATGAAAAGAAAAAAGGAAAAAGACGTCAATTGCCTTTTTTAGTGCAACTGTGGCCGGTCTATGGTACAATGTCTGTAGATGAAAATTTTGTTCATGCTGTGGCGGGAGGAGTTTTATGAAGGTTATTGATTTTAAGAATGCCAGTTGTAAGCATTGCTATAAATGTGTTCGTTCCTGTTCTGTCAAGGCGATTAAGGTCAGAGATGCTCAGGCAACGATTATGGATGATCATTGTGTCCTTTGCGGCACATGTCTGGAAGTCTGTCCGCAGAATGCCAAGACCTTTGTCAGCGATTTAGACAGAGTCAAGGCATTCATCGCGGAGGAAAAGAAGACGGTTGTCTCTCTGGCACCGGCGTATCTGGGCATTTTGGATTACGAGAAACCGGGACAGGTGGTAGATGCCCTTCTAAAACTGGGATTTTCCGAGGTTCGGGAGACAGCAGAGGGGGCAGCCTATGTGACAGAGGCCTATACAAAGCTTCTGGAAGCAGGACAGATGAAGAATATCATTTCCACCTGCTGTCCAAGTGTCAATGAGCTGGTGGAGAAGTATTATCCTGAGCTGGTGGAGGATATGGCTCCGGTTGTATCTCCGATGGTCGCTCACGGAAAGCTGATCAAAGCCATGTACGGACCGGATGTGAAGGTTGTATTTATCGGTCCATGTATTGCCAAGAAGCAGGAAGCGGAAGGGGATGATCGGACAACAGGTTTTGTGGATGCAGTTCTGAATTTTGAAGAGGTTGAATCATGGCTGCAGGAGCGTGATATCTCCATCAGAAAATGTGAAGAGAAGCAGCCGGCCAATCCGGATCCGAAGGTCAACCGCCTGTATCCGGTGACCAGCGGTGTCATTTCATCTGTTCTGGCGAAGAAAAAGGTGGATTCGTATAAGAAGATTTTTGTAGACGGTATTGAGGATTGCCGTGAAGTCTTTGAAGACATGAAGAAAGGGTTGATTGAGGGCTGCTTTATTGAGGCCAATATGTGTGAGGGTGGCTGCGTGAAAGGCCCGGCCGTGAACAAATTACATATTTCCAAGTACAAGGCAACCATGGTGATCGAGGAACAGGTTGAAAAACAGGATCCGGCGTATCCTCAGCTGGCAGGAAATATTGATATCAGCAAGCATTTCAGATCGGAGAGAATTCAGGATGAAATGCCGACAGAGGAACAGATCACACGGATTCTCAAGGCAACCGGCAAATATAACAAGACACAGGAGCTGAACTGCGGTGCCTGCGGTTATCCGACATGCCGGGAAAAAGCTATTGCAGTCTTTCAGGGTAAGGCGGAGCAGGAGATGTGTCTCCCGCATGTGTATGAGAAGGCGCGTTCCATGTCCAATGTGGTGCTGGAAGCAACACCGGAAATTGTCCTGATCGTAGATTCGGCTTTCCAGATCATTGAGTTTAATAAGCGGGCAGAAGATGTTTTTGGTATTAACAAATCAGAGGCTGTCAATAAGATGATCTTTGAGATTATGGATGCTTCCGATTTTGAACAGGTATTGGATGATCATCTGTCCATCAAGCGCAAGAAGATCCATCTCAGTGGTCTGGGACTTGTTCTGTTGGAGAATATTATCTATATTGATGAAATGGATGCCATGCTGGCTATTTTCCAGGATATTACCGATGAGGAAGTGGAGATGGAACGTCAGCTTCAGATGCGGATGGATACGGTGGATATTGCGCAGCAGGTTATTGACAAGCAGATGACGGTAGCTCAGGAAATTGCCGGATTGCTTGGTGAGACAACCGCTGAGACGAAGGTGATTTTGACACAGTTGAGAGATTCTATGATGAAGGAAGCAGATCAGACTGATAGTCGTCGGAGGAAGATAGAATGGAAGTAAGTGTTGAAACATGCTGGAAAAGTCTGAATAAGATACATGAGGAGCTGTGCGGGGACAAGGTAGAGATCCTTAAGACGGAAGATTCGGATGTGGTGATTCTGGCAGATGGTATGGGAAGTGGTGTGAAGGCCAATATCCTGGCAACATTGACATCGAAGATTCTTCGGACCATGTTCCAGAAAGGTGCGCCTATTGAACAGGGGGTTGAAACCATAGCCAGAACACTGCCGATCTGTCAGGTGCGTCAGGTGGCTTATTCCACCTTCAGTATTCTTCAGATCTTTCATAACGGAGAAGCCTATCTGGTGGAATATGACAATCCGGGATGTATTTTTGTCCGGGACGGCAAATTGATGGATATTCCCTATACAGTCAGGGAGATTGAAGGCAAGAAGATCAGAGAATACCGTTTTCAGGTCAAATTGAAAGATTGCTTTGTCCTGATGAGCGACGGCGTGATCTACGCCGGTGTTGGAGAACTGCTGAATTTCGGCTGGACGTGGGAAAGCATGGCGGACTACACCGTGAAATGCACCAGGGATACACTTTCGGCCAAGCGTCTGGCAGCAATGCTGTCCCAGGCTTGCGACGACCTGTATATGCAGAAACCCGGGGATGACACAACAGTGGCGGTAGCCAGAGTCATTGAGCGAAAAGTCGTCAATATTTTTACGGGACCGCCGAAGGATATGGATGATGATGAGCGGATTATGCTTGATTTTATTACAAGTCCGGGCAAACACATCGTCTCTGGCGGAACAACGGCAAGCATTGCTTCCAGATACCTGAAGCAGCCGGTGACCAACAACTATGACGGTACACCGGAAGTACCGCCCACATCCAATATCAAAGGCATTGATCTTGTTACAGAAGGTGTTCTGACCATGAACAGAACCCTTTACCTTTTGCGTGAATTGGCCAAAGACGATGTTGACTTTGATATTTTCCTGCAGTTGGATGAAGACAATGGTGCGTCGAAGCTGGCCAAGATCATATCAGAAGAATGCACAGACCTGAATTTATTTGTGGGCAAAGCCAACAACACAGCTCATGAAACCCTGCTCTTCGATGTCAGCGTCCGTCATAACCTGGTGGAACAGCTCAAAGAAGCAGCAGAAAAGCTTGGCAAAAACGTCACCATACGGTATTATTAAAGCAGACACTAAAATAAGGAGGGATGCAGGTGTATACCTATTCGATGACACAGTGGCTGGCATTTTTCTTCATCTATTGTTTTTTTGGGTGGTGTTTTGAATCGGTATATGTTTCAGTTCATGAACACAGATGGGTCAATCGTGGATTTATGACAGGACCTTATATTCCGCTATATGGTTCAGGTGCCGTTTTGATGCTTTTCCTTACGATACCGGTGAGGGGCAATTATCTGCTTATGTATATTGTAGGGGCTATCGGAGCAACAGTGCTTGAGTACATAACCGGAACCGTGATGGAGAATCTTTTCGGGGTTCGTTATTGGGATTATACGGAGAAGAAGTTCAATTTCCGGGGCAGGATCTGTCTTGAAGCGACGATTCTGTGGGGCTTTTTTACCCTTGCCATGGTGGAAGTGATTCAGCCTCCGATTGAACACATGGTGATGATGATCAATGATAAGGTGCTGTACTATACAACTTGGGGCATCACGGTTGTATTTACATTTGATTTTGCATCATCCTTCAGAACAGCCATTGATCTGAAAGAAGTGCTTGTTCAGGCAGAGAGGGCTAAAGAAGAAGTTCAGCGCATGCAGAAACGAGTTGAAGTACTTGAAGCTGTGGTGAATGATTCACTTGAAAGTACGAAGGATGGACTGGAAGTCCGATGGGACGAACAGAAGCAGAAAATGGCGCTCCTTACAGAAGAAAGAATGTCAGAAATTGCAGGTCATATGGATGTTCTTCGTAAGCGGCTGGAGAATTCAGAGAGTGTCGAAAAAATCCGTACAGCTGTGGAAGCTTCAGGTGCAGGAGAGACACTTGAAGATATTCAAAGCGAAATGCGTCGGATGCGCGGCAAAATCGAGGCTATGAAGATGAGGACACGTGCAAAGATGCATCCTAGACAGCTGCATATGATGCTGCGAAATCCATCAGCCAGATCATTTAAGTATCAGGAAGGCTGGCAGTATCTGAAGAATAAGATGAACCGTGGTGAAGATAAGAACGGACAATAGAGAGAGTCTGAAGAATTAAAGAGAGAACTTATAAAAATTGAGGATGGTTAAAAATGAAAATAGCATTATGTCAGACAACAGTACATAAAGATTGGCGCAAGAATCTCAGAAATGCAGAGCGTGTGATCGCAGAGGCTGTGAAGGCGAAAGCCGACATGGTTGTTCTGCCGGAGATGTTTATTTGCCCATATAACAAAAAGGCGATTTTATCAGCCGCTCAGCCGGAAGGCGGAGAGGCATGGCAGTCTATGGCAGAGGCTGCACAGAAAAATCATGTCTATCTGGCAGCCGGAAGTATACCGGAAAGTGAAGATGGACATATTTACAGTACATGCTGGATTTTTGACAGGGAAGGCAAACAGATCGGTAAATACCGCAAGATGCATATGTTCGATATTGATGTGGAGGGCGGTCAGTATTACAATGAATCAAGTGTCATTACTGCCGGCAATGAAATATGTGTTGCAGAGACTGAATTCGGTCCGATCGGCATCGCGATCTGTTATGATGTGCGTTTCCCTGAACAGTTCCGTCTGATGCAGCAGCGGGGGGTCAAAGCCGTTGTATTGCCGGCCTCCTTTAACAGAACAACAGGACCGGCCCATTGGGAGCTCCTGATGCGTGCACGTGCACTGGATCAGGAGATGTATGTCCTCGGATGTGCAGCGGCAGGTGATCTGGCAGGTTCTTATAACGGATGGGGACATTCCATTGCAGTTGATCCATGGGGAACGATCATGGAGGAACTGGGCGAGGGCCCGGGCATGCTGATGGCTGCAGTAGACTTCGCAAAGGCGGATGCAGTACGCAGTCAGATCCCTGTTTTGCAGCAGTTAAGGACCGATATTTATGAAGTTTGTGAAAAGACTGTCGGATAAACAGAAAAAGCCTTGACAAAAGGGCAGGAAACGTATATAAATAGATTTGTCAACATTGAAGTGCATGTCTGAAATGCGGTAAATACAAGGTTTTTCGCAGGTTTGCAGGAGAGCAGCTGACAGACAGAGAAGATATGCACTGACGATAATTGAGGAGGAATAATAGATGAATAAAGCAGAATTAGTTGCAGCTATGGCTGAGAAAACAGGCATGAAGAAAAATGATGCTGAAAAGGCTTTAAAAGCATTTGTAGATGTTGTTACAGATGAGCTTGTAAAAGGTGAAAAAGTTCAGTTAGTTGGTTTCGGTACATTCGAAGTGTCTGAAAGACCTGAAAGAGAAGGAAGAAATCCTCAGACAGGCGAGACAATGAAGATTGCTGCTTCTAAAGCGCCTAAATTCAAAGCAGGTAAGGCATTAAAGGATATCATTAACGCCTAATCATCATAAGATCAAAAGGATTCCCGGCCGGCATATGAATGCATTGCAGATATGTTATAAGGGAATCCTTTTCGCATATAAGGAGAAGAATATGAGACTTGATAAATATTTAAAAGTATCCCGTCTGATCAAGAGACGTACGGTGGCCAATGAGGCCTGTGACGCAGGCCGTGTGATGATCAATGGCAAGACAGCCAAGGCCGGTGCGGAAGTGAAGGCCGGGGATGTCATTGAGATCGGTTTCGGTACACGAAATGTGAAGGTAGAAGTTCTGGATGTTCAGGAGACAACCCGCAAGGAGGATGCAAAGGAACTGTTCAGATATCTGTAACGCCTGATGTACAAAAGCACTGGAATGTTAATTGTTGAGGCACAGCGTGTCATAAAGCCGCGGGTTGTCTCATATAATAGGAGAGACAGTGAATATCCGGCGGTGAGTCGATGTATATGGATGAACAGCAAGTGATCAAACCCCACAGAATAACATTGCAGAACCGGTCCTCGCTACAGGTGGCAGGTGTGTCCGATGTGATTGCATATGATCCCGGAGAGATCATATTGGAGACGTCAGCAGGCCTTCTGTTGATCAAAGGCTCAGAACTGCATATGAACCATCTGTCTCTGGAAAAAGGAGAAACCGGTGTTGACGGCAGAGTGGACAGCCTGACGTATTCTGAGACAAACAGCAGTGCACGTCAGGCAGGCAATTTTCTGGGACGATTGTTTAAGTAACGGTGAGTCAGGATGTATTGTTTCAGGGAAGACTGTTTTTTTATGCTGTTTTTTTGGGAGGCATCCTTCTGCTGGCCTATGACTGCATGAGACTCTTGAGAATATTTGTCCGTCACAGGCAATGGGCGATGGCAGCGGAGGAGATCGTTTTCTGGATCGCGGCGGCAGCCGCAATCTACAGCATGATCTATCACTGCAACAGTGGGGCTGTGCGCAACTATATCGTATGCGGAATGGGGCTGGGAATGCTCCTTTACAGAACTTTTCTGTCTTCATTTTTTATCAGAGGCATGTCATGGATTCTGAGACCTGTGAGAAAAACATTTCAAATCTTTAAAACTTTTGTGAAGAATGCAGCAAAATTATTGAAATCTGCAGTCTCAAGGCGTACAATAAAAGTCAGAAAGCTACGATACAGAAGACAGGGGGATCATGATGGCGGCGAATAAGCGGGCCGGAAGAAGACGAAGATTGAAGCACAGAGGCAGTATGAAAGTAATTACGGTGATCGTTGTGATGATGTGCTGCATGTTCGGCTTCTTTACTTGGCAGAACACTCAAAAATCCAAACAATACGCATTGATAGAGCAGAACCTTCAGAAGCAGATTGAAGATGAAGAAGAGAACCAGAAGGCAATCGAAGAGAAAGCAGCCTATCAGAAGACAGATGCTTACATCGAGGATCTGGCAAGAGATAAGCTGGGATTGGTTCATGAGAATGAGATTATTTTTAAGAAGAAGTGATAATAACCGCTGCGAGGGCATCTTTTAAGGTGCTGCAGCGGTTTTGTGCGTTTTATCTGAATATACATAAGGGAGGATGAGAATTATGACAGGTTTATTGTATTATCTTGTGGAAAAGATGGCGATCATCCATGATGCGATTATGACATGGAATGATTCATGCGAGAACATTTTGTCGGATAAGGAGCTGCATTTTATTGTGATCGGTATCATCGGCATGGCATTGCTGCTGGTTATTTATCCGTTGTTTAAGGCCCTCAGCAAACATCATGTATTGATCATTGCGTGGATTTATGTATTTACAGTGATGGTCGTTGTGACATTTTCAATAGAAATCGGCCAGGGCATCACTCACACTGGCAACATGGAAATGGAAGACATTGTGAGCGGCCTGGCCGGATTTATGTTTTTGTTTATTATATTTGCCGTTTTGAGGGCAATTGTACTTGGTATCGTGCATCTGATCAGGGGCTTTGCGGGCTGGGATGACGATGAATAATCATTAAATTTCTTCGCTGAAGCGGGCATAATCGGCTTCCGTCTGAGGCATGACACTGCCACCGAAAGGGATGATGTAAACATCTTTGTCTTTGATATCAATATCAGCCATGATATCTTCCATGCGGTCATATTTTCTGATGCCCATATCATTGACGATCTGGGCATCCAGCTTAGGACCGGCCAGCAGAAGAATATTGGCTTTGCGGATATTTTCACAGGCAGCATAGAAAATATACCCGGCGATTGTAAAGGCTTCACGAAGACTCTGATCAAGATGGCCCTCTCTCAGCGGTGTCAGCCAGTCAAAGAAATCTTTGGCACCGGCGCCTTCGCTGCATTCAGCCAGCATGACAAGTGTTCCGCCGGGTTTGACGGCACGAACGGCATTAAAGAGACTCTTAGAGCCTTGATAGAAGTTTAGATCCTTTGGAAAGCCGCCGCAGCTGACAAAGACAACATCTGCCTGATCTTTGATCGGAAGACCGTAACATTGCTGGACATACTTACAGCTTTCCCGCCATGCGGCATCGAAGTCACCGCAGAAAAGGCCGCTGTGTCTGGAAGCGGAGTTGACAACAATATTGATGCCGAAGACTGGATGAAGCAGTGCACCTGCTTCACGCATGTCTTCATTGATCGGGTTATTGTTGAATTTGCCGGGACCGACTCTCGGATCGCTTTGCTCGCAGTGAGGATCCAGGGCCATGGCATGGTTGTGCCGGATAGTTTCACGGCCGGCAATACCGGGAACGATACTCTTTCTGCCGCCGCCGTAACCGGCCATGAGATGATGAACAGTGCCGCCGATGCAGATGACCTTGCGGCCGACGGCCAGCGGATTGATCAGGACTCTGGTACCATAAGAGGTTGTGCCGATATCCACAAGATCCGGGGCATCACAGTCGTGGTCCACAATAGCGGCAACATGATCATAGACATAAGCACCTGTCAGAACCTTCTGGTCGGCAGGTGTATTTTTGTGATGGGTACCGAGGCCGATCAGGACGACTATGTGTTCAAAAGGAATACCGATGGCTTCATTCAGATAACGAACCAGTTCCTCACAGATGATATCCTGATGCATCCAGAAACGGGTCATATCGCTGATGATAATTGTTATCTTGTCATTAGATGCTACAAGCTGTTTGAGGGCAGGGGATTCAATGGTGTCCTCAGTGATTGCCTTCAGAAAGGCAGCATGAATATCTTCAATTGTATTCATAGGATTCTCAGTCAGCGTCTGAACGCTGCGGGCGCCATCTATGGCGATGGCGACTTCATTTTTACCATACTTCAAAGAAAAATTTTCCATCATTTTATACACTTTCTAAAATTAAATATCATTGTAACTGTTTAGAGCTAACCGCCAAATAAAATTTCAAAAACAGTCTTAAAAATGCAGGCATTCTATACCTGTTTTTTGAAATTTTGCTTGGCTCTGAACAGTTACACATCATTAATAGTTACATGGTAACACTTTAAAGCTTTATAGTCAATGGCGGACCTGAGCTCCTTAAAAACCCCTCGAAAAAACATTTGAAGGGAGGTACTGTCAGAGAATTGGAATCGTAATTGCAGGATTTTTCCATATAATGCCTGTAACAGATTCGGGAAGGCCGGGAGGCCGGAATCTGTACAAAAATCAGGAGGCATGTGCATGAAAAAGCTTGACATGAAAGATTTATTGGTGATCGTACTTAGTGCTTTCATCAATATGTTTGTCTGGCACGACAGAAACCCTGCGGGTGTTGCGTTTTTCTGTGCGGCATACGCGTTGATCCCAGGGAAAATACTGTTGTCAGTGGCTTCCCTGACAGGGATGGCCTATGCACTACCGATGACTGCTTTTATAAGATATACAGGACTGATAACAACAGTGATGATGATGGCTGCGGTTTTGCGAAAGGTGCGGCCCGGATTGCTGACGCCTGTGGTGATGTGCGGGCTGATGACGCTGACAATGCTGACAGCGGGGATAGGGTATGGTCTGGCTTACGGAGAAGGCTGGCAGCAGCATATGATGTCGGAGCTTCCGAAATCTGCTTTGGAACTTGCGGCAGCACTGGGAATCTATTGGTTATCTGTAGGGGGGATCGCCTTTCTGAAGGGGCGGCACCCTGTCGGAAGAAAGGAGCGTATGTCCATGAAAGAAGAAGCGATGATCACCAAAAATCAGCTTCATGCATTTTCGGAGTCCTTTCGGAAGCTGTCCCAGTCCTTTGAAGTGGATACAAGTCCCCGGGGAACACTAAGTGACCAGGAAATGCAGGATATTTTTAATGCGGTCACGGAGCAGGTCTGCAAAGACTGCAGCCGGTGCAGTTATTGTTGGGAAAATGTTTTTGAAGATAGTTGTGAATCGGCCTATGAGATATTGAAATTATGCGGGGAGCGTGTTGATATGAAGAAAAAAGACCTTCCGGAACGATTCAGGCAGCGCTGTGTCCGATCGGACAATTTTCTGGCAGAGGCTCGCAGAATGATGGGACTGGCCCAGACAAATTTGTCCTGGCAGAACCGTCTGGCGGAGAGCAGACTGGCATTGGCGGGGCAGTTTGGTGAGGTGGCGGATGTTATTGGGGATTTTTCGAAGCAGATCAGTGATGAACCGGTCAGGCAGGGAGCCCCTGAAAAGCAGGTGGTGCACCGGATGACCGGGCAGAGGATCAATGTGCGCAGAATCGCAGCGTCGAACCGTCAAAATGGTCGGAAATGCGTTTATATAGAGGCAAAGACACCGAAAAATATTCAGAAAACAGCACAGGAGGCGGCAGATATCATCGGAAGGGTCTATGGCCGGCGGTATCTGCCCCGGGCTGGGACGCCTCCGGTGATCGGACAACGATGGGAAATGTTGTCCTTTGAAGAAGATGTCCGTTACCGGACTATCGTGGGGGATGCAAGAATGGTCCGGATGGGGGAAACTGTTTCCGGGGATAGTTTTACGGTAATGCATATGGAAAGCGGACAAACGGTTCTGTCGTTGTCTGATGGTATGGGAAGCGGTGAAAAGGCGGAAAAGGAGAGCAACAGAATTATCAGTCTGCTGGAACAGTTGCTTACAACCGGCTTTAACCGCCAGTCTGCCATTCGGCTGATCCATTCGGTTGTGCTGTCGGGGAGTGAACCGCATACGTATTCAACACTGGATCTGGCGACCCTGGACCTTTTTACAGGCAGGTGTGAATTGGTGAAAATGGGTGCTGCCGCTTCGTTTATCAAAAACGGGGAGGAGGTAAAAAAACTGACATCCGATGCCCTGCCGCCGGGGGTGCTGCCGGAACCGGAAAGCGAAGTGCTGACGGCCGATATGAAAAATGGGGATATGCTCATTATGATGAGTGATGGAACCCTCGGCAGTCTTGGAAAGGGAGATGATCAGAATGAAGAAAAGATGGCAGAATTTTTGAAAAACTGTACAGCTGTTAATCCTCAGGAGCTGGCCAATGCGGTTCTCAACCATGCCATGGCATGCAGTCACTATGAAGCAGAGGATGATATGACAGTGCTGGTCTGCGGACTTTACAGAAAACCTGAAAATTATAGCGGGGCTTGACGGTCTGTGTTATACTCAGAAGGAGAATAAAGGAAGCAGGTGAGGAAAATGGATGAGCTGGTCAGAAAAGTATATGACACTATAAAGAAATCGGAAATGATCTGTCAGGGTGATTCGGTGATTGTCGGCGTTTCAGGCGGTGCGGATTCGGTCTGCCTGCTGTCGGTACTCAAAAACCTGCAGATGTCCATGGACTTAAAGCTGACAGCCGTCCATATCCATCACGGCCTGCGTGGGGAAGCGGCAGATCGGGACAGAGATTTTGTGCTACAGTTATGTCAGACACTTCATGTGCCCTGTGAGTGCTTTCAGACAGACATTAGGGAAATGGCACAGGCACAGCATTTGTCTGAGGAGGAAGCCGGCAGGCTGTTCAGATATGAATGCTTTGAACAGGTGCGGCAGCAGAAGCAGGCATCAAAGATTGCAGTGGCGCATCATATGGATGATCAGGCGGAGACTGTGCTGCTGAATCTGTTCAGGGGCAGTGGACTGAAAGGAATGGCAGGCATACCGGCGGTGAGAGATGTGATCGTGAGACCGCTGCTGAAGATCAGCCGCAGTGATATTGAGGAATATCTGAAAAAACATCAGATCGCTTATCGAAATGATGCAACGAATTTTGAAACAGAGTATACCAGAAACCGGATCAGGCTGGATATTCTTCCTTATGTCACTGAACATATCAATCCGGCGGCGGTGTCCCATATTGCGGAGACTGCCGCTATAGCAGCGGATATCTGTCGTTATATAGAAAAACAGGCAGCAGCCATTGGAAGAACCATGATTCGGCAGGTATCAGCGGATGATTATACGGTATTGGAAATCGATGCAGCCGTATTTATCAATCAGGATATTGCTATTCAGCGGGAACTTTTGCGGCAGGTGATGAACCGGCTGGCCGGCGGACTGAAGGACATCCGGGCAGTTCATATTGAAATGTTCAGGGAATTGTTTGAGGGGCAGGTGGGAAGGCAGGTGGATCTGCCTTATCAGCTGTGTGCAAAACGCACATATACAACTGTGAACATTTTCAGGAATCAGACACATACAGCGGACGGCATTCTGGCAGATGAATGTCCTGAAATAAAGCTGGATGAGCCGGGGAAATATATTTTGACAGGCAGTAAAAGAGAACTTTGTCTTAAAATTTTTCCTGTGGAGAAAAATCTGCAAATTCCCAAAAAAATGTATACGAAATGGTTTGATTATGATAGAATAAAAAATGGACTGGTCCTGCGGCAGCGCCGCCCGGGCGATTATATGATGATCGGCGGCGGACATAAGAAAGCTCTTCGCAGAATTTTTATGGATGATAAGGTACCGCAGTCGGATCGGGAGAATTTGAACATGTTGACAGACGGCAGTCATGTCCTGTGGATACCGGACATAGGCCGTTTGAGCGAATATTATAAGATTACCGGAGAGACAAAGCTGATTTTATCAGCAGAACTGAAGGAGATTGAAGAATGAAAGAGAAGATTAAAGTTTTACTGCCGGAAGCAGAAGTTGACAAGAAGATCCAGGAGCTGGGTGAACAGATCAGCAAGGATTATGCAGGCAAGAGCATTCATATGATCTGCGTATTAAAGGGTGGTGTTTTCTTCACATGTGAACTGGCCAAGAGAATCAGTGTGCCTGTATCTCTTGATTTTATGTCTGTATCCAGTTATGGCAATGGTACGACATCTTCAGGTGCGGTTCGTATCGTGAAGGATCTGGATGAGCCTTTGGACGGTAAGGATGTCCTGATTGTTGAAGATATCATTGACTCAGGCAATACACTGCATTACCTGGTAGAGATCCTCTATAAGAGAAAGCCAAACAGCATCAAGATCTGTACTCTGTTAGACAAGCCGGAGCGCCGGACAGCAGATGTGAAGGTTGATTATTCCGGATTCAACATTCCTGATGAATTTGTTGTAGGCTATGGTCTTGACTATGCGCAGAAGTACAGAAATCTTCCGTTTATCGGAGTTGTTGAATTTACTGAATAACAAAAACTAAGTAATAAGACAGAAGCTGAAGAGGGTTGCTGCGCATTTGCGGTTAGCATCCCTTTTTCATAATGTTTGATAATTTTTATCAAAATCAAATGATAAGTCACTAAGTGACAGGAGGAGTGTAGCATTGAATAATAAGAAAAGAGGAATTGGCCTGTGGGTCATTGTTCTTGTCTGTGTATTCATCGGTATCATTGTCAGTGAGGGATGGAATCTGCTGGCAGCCAGTGATTACACATACAGCGAATTCCAGCAGGATATACAGAATAAAGTGAGTCAAATTGAGGATGTTGTCATTTCACCGAATAAGGAGACACCGACAGGTATGATCTCTGTGGAATGGAAAGACGGCAAGGAAGACAGCTTTTATGTGACCGATGTCAACCAGGTCAAGGACTGGCTGGAATCCGTGAATTATATGAATTATAAGGAGACAGATGTCATTAACCGTGAAGGATGGTTTTACAATAACGGTGCATTATTAGTACTGGGAGGTATCTTCCTGTGGTTTTTGTTCTCATTTATCAACAGTCAGCAGAGCGGCGGCGGAAGTAAGATGACAGACTTCGGCAAGAGCCATGCGAAGATGAGCAAAGAGGGTGACCGCAAGGTAACATTCCGTGATGTTGCCGGTCTTCAGGAAGAGAAGGAAGATCTCCAGGAGATTGTTGATTTCCTTAAATCTCCTGAGAAGTATACAAAAGTCGGTGCCCGTATACCGAAGGGCGTGATCCTTGTGGGACCTCCGGGAACAGGTAAGACATTGCTGGCCAAGGCAGTGGCTGGCGAAGCCGGTGTGCCTTTCTTCAGTATCTCAGGTTCAGACTTTGTGGAAATGTTTGTCGGTGTCGGTGCTTCACGAGTGCGCGACCTTTTTGAGAATGCCAAGAAGAATGCACCGTGTATTGTCTTTATCGATGAGATCGATGCGGTTGCAAGAAAGCGTGGTACGGGTCTTGGCGGTGGTCATGATGAACGTGAGCAGACATTGAACCAGCTCCTTGTTGAAATGGATGGTTTTGGTGTCAATGAGGGCATCATTGTCATGGCAGCAACAAATCGTGTGGACATTCTGGACCCGGCGATTCTTCGTCCGGGCCGTTTCGACCGTAAAGTCGGTGTCGGACGTCCTGATATTCAGGGACGTCGTGAAATCCTTGAGGTTCATGCCAAGGGCAAGCCGCTTGGAGATGATGTAGATCTGGATCAGATCGCCCGTACAACAGCAGGCTTTACAGGTGCTGATCTTGAGAACCTGATGAATGAAGCAGCTATTTATGCGGCAAAACAGAGCCGCGCCTATATTGTTCAGGATGATATCCGCCGTGCCTTTGTGAAGGTTGGTATCGGTGCTGAAAAGAAGAGCCGTGTCATCTCTGACAAGGAGAAGAAGATCACCGCTTATCACGAGTCCGGTCATGCCTTATTGTTCCATTTACTTCCGGATGTTGGACCGGTTTATTCTGTATCCATTATTCCGACGGGAATCGGTGCCGCAGGATACACAATGCCGCTGCCTGAAAGAGACAATATGTTCAATACCAAGGGGAAAATGATGCAGGATATCGTTGTATCTCTGGGCGGACGTGTTGCCGAAGAGTTGATCTTTGATGACATCACGACCGGCGCTTCACAGGATATCAAGACTGCCACAGAGACAGCCCGTGCTATGGTGACAGAGTACGGTATGTCGGATGCCGTTGGTCTGATTAACTATACAAGCGGAAGTGATGAAGTTTTCATTGGCAGAGATATCGGTCATTCCAAGCCATATGGTGAAGGCGTTGCAGCTGTCATTGATCAGGAAGTGAAACGTATCGTTGACGGATGCCATCAGGAAGCAAGACGTATTATTACAGAGCATATGGAAGAACTTCACGCATGTGCCGACATGCTGATCGAAAAGGAAAAGATTACAAGAGAAGAATTTGAGGAAATTTTTCTAGAAGGAACAGAAGATGAAAAATTGCGCTTTATGTAACTTGCATAAAAAGGATTTCTGAAACAATAAAACTTTGTGAACACTTTCGGACGGTGGCATGGTATTATAATACACGTAAACCCCCCAATACATTATAAAGTTTTTGTTTCACCCCATAAACAAAAATACCTTCTCCAAAAGGACAGCAACGGAAGCTGTCCTTTTTTCTTTGTCAAAAAAGAGGCGTTCTAAAAATATGTGAAATACTCCTGAGCCGCATTTTATTTATTTTTAGATAGAATTTTTTGATAAAGAAAAAAGGACGATAGCAAAGGAGAAAAGAGAGATTGACGGAGAGTAAAAATAATAGGGGTGACCAAAGGATATGAAGTAATTAATAAAACATATCGGCTGTTAGAATATACATATTTTCATGGATTACGTGTATACAATGTAGTAGAAGGTTGAAAATCTATCGAATTTACTATACAATAGAAATAATTTTGTGACTGTTCAAAGTTAAATGAAATTGTCGATAAATATAAGGCAACATAGATGCAATCTTTGAACAGATACGATGACTTAATCGCGAAAAGTTCATTATTCATGGATAAACAAAAACAAATCGGCGATTTGTTTTTGTTTTCAGGAATCAAGGAGACTTTTCGCAAAGATATTTTTATGACAGAGGTAATTGCATGAACAATTTTTTGAACAGACAGGCGTTTTTTGCGGATGGGACGCCTTTTTATCGGTTATATACAGCGGATAGTGCAGAGGCTGCCGGATACAGTGTCAGACTTCGATTTCGGACGGCGAAGGACAATGCGGCTTCGGTAATGGTTGTGACGGACTGTGTGAGGGCTAAGATGCATAAGTCTTTTTCAGAGAGAAATTTCGACTATTATGAGACGGTACTTCATTATCCGGAGTGCGGGACGAATTATTATTTTGAAATTGCCGGAATCGGAACGAATGAAGAAAGGATAACGGCTGTTTACAATAAGCGCAGTGCCATGGACAGGGCACAGGATTATTATAATTTCAAATTTTATCCGGATTTTAAGACGCCTGACTGGGCAAAGGGGGCGGTTTTTTATCAGATTTTTACAGACCGTTTCTGCAATGGAGATCCATCCAATGATGTATTGGATCATGAGTACAGCTATGTGAAGCTGCATTCGGAGCAGGAAAAGGACTGGGGGGCTTATCCGCACAACATGGATGTCTGTCATTTTTATGGCGGTGATCTGCAGGGGATTATGGATAAGCTGGATTATCTGCAGGATCTGGGAGTCGAAGTTCTGTATCTGAATCCGATTTTTGTTTCACCATCCAATCACAAATATGATATTCAGGATTATGATTATGTGGATCCTCACTTTGGCAGAATTGTTGATGATGGAGGGGCTGTTCTGGTTGAAGGTGACATGGAGAATCGTCATGCCGGCCGCTATATCCGCCGTGTTACGAATAAAAAAAATCTGGAAGCCAGCAATGAATTTTTTATACAATTTGTAGAAGAAGTGCATCGAAGGGGTATGAAAGTTATCCTGGACGGTGTTTTTAACCATTGCGGTTCCTTCAATAAGTGGATGGATAGAGAGCAGATCTATGAGGGTCAGGAAGACTATGAACCGGGAGCTTATGTGGATGAGAAGAGTCCGTATCGCAGTTTTTTCAAGTTCTTTTCAGAAAATTGGCCGTATAATAAGGATTATGATGGCTGGTGGGGACATGATACACTGCCGAAGCTGAATTATGAAGACTCTGAAAGCCTGTGTGATTATATTCTTCGGATCGGACAGAAATGGGTATCGCCGCCTTACAATACAGATGGATGGCGGTTGGACGTAGCGGCAGACCTCGGTTATTCACCGGAGTATAATCATGCTTTCTGGAAACGTTTCCGAAAAGCAGTAAAGGATGCAAACCCGGAGGCACTGATTCTTGCGGAAAATTATACAGATCCGGCATCCTGGTTGGAAGGTGATGAATGGGATACAGTTATGAATTATGAAGCTTTTATGGAGCCGATCACATGGTTTCTGACAGGAGTTGAAAAACACAGTGATGAGCGCAGAGAGGATTTGCTGTGTAATCCGGAGACTTTTGAGGGTGCTATGAGCCATCATATGTCCCGGTTTGAGTATGAGTCATTGTATGTGGCCATGAATGAATTGTCCAATCATGACCATTCGAGATTTCTTACAAGAACCAACGGACAGGTGGGAAGGATTCAGAGCAAAGGTACAGAGGCCGCAGAAGAAGGCATCAACGAGGCAGTGATGAGAGAAGCTGTTATTATGCAGATGACCTGGCCGGGGGCACCGACGGTTTACTATGGTGATGAGGTCGGTGTCTGTGGTTGGACAGATCCGGATAACAGAAGAACTTATCCATGGGGACATGAAGATAAACAGATGCTCCTTTTTCACAAAGAAGCCATTCGGATACATAGAAACAGCACTGCGCTTCGTACAGGTTCCTATAAAATGCTTTATACAGCATGGGGAATACTGGCTTATGGCCGCTTCGATGAGAAGGAACGCTATACCGTAATCGTCAATAATACACAGGATACAGTGAACGTGGCGATACCTGTATGGCAGATTGGCGTGACTGATGGAAGCCGTATGGAGCAGCAGCTGATGAGCTCGTCAGCATCATTTACAAAGGTGCCAGATATTTATGTGGTAACGGATGGTTATTTGATGGTCGCAATACCGAAGACATCTGCGGTGATTCTTAAGGATATCGGATAAATTTTATTTTGGGGTTGAATTTTAATATTAAGTATGTTATGATGGATAGCGGTCAGAAATGATCTATGGATGGATTCCCGAGTGGCCAAAGGGGACAGACTGTAAATCTGCTGCGACACGCTTCGGTGGTTCGAATCCACCTCCATCCATGACAGTATGAACGCCATGTATCTGAGCAATCAGATCCATGGCGTTTTTTATGTGAAACGCACACTTTGTTCTATTAAACTATTGATTATTTTGGCGATTAAGGATATACTGTTGGTTAATAATACGCATGCGAACTATTTTTAAAACGAAGAATTATCAGGAGGGTATATCATGCAATATGAAGGAACCGTTTACAGACCACCAAGTGAAGCACGCAGTCTGATTGTACAGGTAACTGTCGGATGTGCACATAATACATGCACGTTTTGCACCATGTACAAGGATAAGAAATTTAAGGTCAGACCTCTAGAGGATGTGCTGGCGGATTTTGATGAGGCGGCGATGCTGTACGGCGGGCATATCCGAAGGATTTTTCTGGCCGATGGCGACGCCCTGATCGTAAAAACAGATATACTTGTTCAGATTCTGAATTACATATGGAAGAAGTTTCCAAATCTGGAGCGTGTAACGGCTTACGGAACAACACAGGATATTCTTCATAAATCCGAAGATGAATTGAAGTGCTTAAAAGAAGCGGGACTGGATATGGTCTATATGGGAATTGAATCCGGAGATCCGCAGGTATTAAAAGATGTGAAAAAAGGCGTGACAAGAGAGCAGATGATCGAAGCGGGACAAAAACTGAAAAGCTGCGGTATTCTCTGTTCAGCAACATTGATTTCAGGTCTTGGCGGTCGCCAGAGACTGCGTGAACATGCAGTTGCCTCCGCCACTCTAATCAGTGCGATTAAACCGGATTATGTGGGCTTTCTGACGCTGATGATGGATCGGGAGGCACCAATCTATTCCAGGATTGTTTCAGGAGAGCTGGAGCTTTTGAATCCGGAAGATGTGGTAGAGGAGATGAAATTATTCCTTCAGAATGTGGATTCCGAGGGGACAGTTTTCAGATCCAATCATGCTTCCAACTATGTTATCCTTAAGGGAACGCTGAACGAAGATATTCCGTCCATGCTGGATTATCTGGATCAGGTAGAACAGCAGGGAAAATACAGAGAAGAACGCTGGAGAAGATTCTAAATAACAAAGGAGCTTGTTTGGGAGGGCATATTAAATGCCTTTCTTCCGGATAAGCTCCTTATAACGTATTGGCGTTGAATTCAACTCAAAAAATGTCAGAAAATAGAAAAATATTATAAAAATATATTGACAAATAGAAAATAAATGATATAATTAAGGCATAAAAACAAAGATACAGAACAAGTTAACAAATAGCTCTTATAAGAGCAGAAGGGACTGATTCCAAAATTCTAAGTAGTTTTGTTTCAACTGTCTAAACTGAGAGAAGGAGGTATGGACCACCAGAAAGTTTATTTTAATTATTTAAATCGAAACTGAAGAAAGGGGTATAGTCCAATGTACTGTACAGAAGAACACCAGTAAAGGGCCATCTGATGATTGATCAAACGTCGGATGGCTCTTTTTTATGTCCATTTGGAACTGTTTTTTCGAGATGGGTATTGCGCAATTCTTTCGGTTAATATATACTGAACCAATGAAGAGAGGTTTTGAATATGTTAAAGAGATGTGCTTTTTCGGGTCACAGGCCTTTATATTTTCCTTGGAAGGAGAATGAGTCAGACCCTGCATGTGTCCGTTTGAAGGCAGCCCTGGAAGAGGAGATTGATAAGGCTGTGGCAGACGGTTTTAGTTATTTTATTACCGGAGGTGCCGAAGGCGTTGACACATGGGCGGCAGAAATTGTACTGGATAGAAAGAAGAGGAACCCTGAAATTACTCTGGAGCTTGCAAAGCCCTTTGCGAATTATAACAGCTGCCTGAAGAATGATTATGGTGACAGGCTGCGTGCAATTGAGGCATCGGCGGATCATGTAACGGTTGTATCGGATGGTGCAGATGAAGCGGCGGATTATATTCTGAGGGACTGCTATATGGTGGATGCCAGTGAACGGATGATCATCGTCTATGATGATGACAGCAAGGGACCAAGTGGTACGAAGGACGCATTGCTGTATGCAAGATCCAGCGGCGTGGAGATACGTCAGATACAGTGGATGCATTTGTAAGTCTGCGGGGGCTGTATTTTCAGGTCTGCAGATTATGAAGAAAGAAGAGATAATTTGAAAGAAGAATTCAAGAAATATCTGGCGATGATATTAGCTGTGTTCTGTACAGCGGCATTGAGTATTCTGTTCTTTTTTATATTGTTCCGGCTGGAAGCACTGAGAAGCGGGACAAAGAAAGTTTTGGATATTCTGATGCCTTTTATCTACGGTGCAGGTATTGCCTATATTTTAAAGCCGATTTGCAATACGTATGAGCGATTTCTTGAGAAACACTGGCATCCGAAGAGGCAGCAGTTCATTGGGACTGCCAGTGTGGTCGGCAGTGTTGTGACAGGCCTGGTGATTATTTATGCGGTATTGGCGATGCTTCTGCCGCAGCTGGCTGTGAGCATATCCAGAATGGCACGGTCGCTGCCGCAGATGGTGGACAGTATCAGCAGTATGGTGGATCGTTTGTTTGAAGGCAATGAGATCATTCAGAACTATATTATGCAGCTGTCTGATGCGGGAACAGAGTCCATTTCAGGCTGGCTGAAGGACAGCATTCTTCCTTATATGAATATGATCCTGACAGGATTGTCGGACAGCATGATCAATGCAGCCGGGATTTTTATGAATCTGTTTATTGGTCTGGTTGTTGCTATTTATCTTTTGAGCGGACGCAAAAAATTCAAAAAACAGGGAAAACTGATTTTATACAGTTTGTTCAAAGAACGGTGGGCGAACAAGATTATAGAAGAGATCCGTTTTGCGGACAGAGTTTTTTCCGGATTTATTGGCGGCAAATTGCTGGATTCAGCCATTATCGGCGTTATATGCTATGCGGGGATGATGGTCCTGGGGCTGACGTATGCGATTCTGATCAGCGTGATCGTCGGTGTGACCAATATTATTCCGTTTTTTGGACCTTATATCGGTGCGATACCATCGGCCATTATCCTGTTGACAGTCAGCCCGATGTCCTGTCTGATATTTGTGATTTTTATTGTGATTCTGCAGCAGGTGGACGGCAATATCATCGGACCGAAGATTCTGGGAAGCAGTACCGGATTATCGGGTATCTGGGTGCTTTTTTCCATTCTGTTTTTCGGCGGACTCTTCGGATTTGTAGGTATGTTGATCGGCGTGCCTGTCTTTGCAGTGATTTATGACCTGATCAGGCAGCTGATCGTGAGAGGTCTGGAGCTTAGAAATAAGTCGAAGATGTTTGATGAGTATGAGCTGGAATATCCGAGAAAGGATTAGCAGACGGAGTATGGCCTGAGGTGAATAAAGATTAGTAGTCCAAAGGGCCTGAAGTAGATAATACGGGGAGTGATAGAAATGTTGAAAAACTGGAAGCTGCAGGAAGTGGGCGGTGCAGTTACGTTACTGATCTGCGGACTTGTCCTGCTCTTGATGCCTGAACTGACGCTTGTGACAATTGCCAATGTGATCGGTATTTTCGTCATCGTAATCGGCGCCTTTTTCTTAGTCAGTTATTTTATGAGAAAAGAACTGGCAGCGGGAAATAATGATTTGATCAAAGGTCTGGTGATCGTCTTTGTAGGTATTTTTATATGTGTAAAATCAGAACTGGTGGTGTCCATTTTGCCGGTGGTTCTTGGTATCGGCGTTGTCCTCAGCGGCATTTTGAAACTACAGCATGCGTTTGATCTGAAACGCATGGGCTTTGGTACATGGGTACGCATTGCCATAACAGCAGCTATTAATGTGTTTATTGGTCTGATTGTTATTTTGAACCCTTTTTCAACGGCAGCGTGGCTGATGCGTCTTGTAGGCATTGCATTTATTTTCAGCGGCGTGACAGACCTTGTGACAACGATTTATGTATCACGAAAAGCATCTGAATATTATGTGGATGGCAAAGCCGAAGAGGAATAGAGGAAGTCATGACTTTACAGCAGTTAAAATATGTCATTGCCATTGTGGAAAAAGGCAGTATCGATGAGGCTGCCAAGGTACTTTACCTGTCCCAGCCGAGTCTGACCAAGGCTATTCATGAATTTTTTGGGAATTATGCAAATTTGTAAAAACAGTTAAGATAATATCAGCACGTGATGAATTATTCACTGCCCGGCCTGACACCCCCTCAATACAGTTAATGTTTATTAACTCTGTCAGACCGGGCTTTCTGTTGCCGGAAAAATGTCAAAAAATGGAATAAGCGCATGACTAAATTAGGGAAAGAGGATTATACATATGAATTTATTGGCTTTTAATAGAGGACTGAGAGATGGCATTGCCATTGCGATCGGCTATTTTTCGGTCTCCTTTTCTTTTGGGATCACGGCGGTGGCCTCTGGAATCAGTTGGTGGCAGGCCGTGCTGATCTCCCTGACAAATCTGACTTCATCAGGTCAGTTTGCGGGAATTGGTATCATAGCAGCTTCAGGTTCTTATATTGAGATGGCCATTACGGAACTGGTGATCAATATGCGTTATGCGCTGATGGGAATTTCGCTTTCACAGAAACTGGATCCGACATTTAAGCGCTGGCAGCAGCTGATCCTGGGGCATTGCAATACCGATGAGATATTTGCGGTGGCCATGAGCAGAAACAAAACAGTTACACCGGCGTATATGACAGGCCTGGCGGTTTTACCCTATATCGGATGGAGCGGCGGGACACTTGCCGGTGCCATTTGCGGCAATATTCTTCCGATGATGATCAGCAATGCGCTGGGCATTATGATTTATGGGATGTTCCTGGCGATTATTGTTCCGGCAATGAGAAAAGAACATCCGATCCTGGTTGTTGCCTGTGTTGCTATTCTGATGAGCTGCATCATTCATTTTGTTCCTGCATTTTCATTTATTACGGATGGTTTTTCAATTATTATCTGTGCGGTGGCGGCCTCTGCTGTAGGTGCATTGCTTTACCCGGTTTCAGAAGAAGAGGAGGAGGCAGAACATGCAGCATAATTACTGGATATATCTTTTGATCATGTTTGCGGTGACATATCTGGTGCGGGTATTGCCGCTGGTTGTATTCAGAAAGAAAATTACAAACCGTTTTGTGAGATCTTTTCTTGCCTATATTCCTTATGCCGTACTGGCAGCCATGACATTTCCGGCAGTATTTTTTGCAGTGGACTGCATTCCTGCGGCTGCGGCCGGCGTTATTGCAGCGGTTATTGTTGCATTTAAAGGGGGAAGTTTGTTTACCGTAGCAGCCTCTGCAAGCGTTGTGGTTTATGTCATGTTATTGATTTTGTAATGAAATTTTCAGGCGTTTTTTAGTTTTTTGTAAAATTCAGCTGTTTTTCCTGTGAGGATTATGGTATTATTTTGTATATTGAGTTTTGCAGGTACGCCTGGCGTATCTGAGTAATATGACAGGAGGAAGAGAGGAATGAAAAAGCTCGTTGCGGTGACAACAACGATCCTGATTATTCTGATTGCTGTACTTGGCCTGATGGTGGTCAAAGGAAGTACTGGAACAGACAGCAGCAGTCCGAAGACAGCATTGTCGGATCTGAAGGAAAGCTTGTCAGGAAATTCTGATACTTCAGAGGAACAGACGTCGGAAGAGGTTGCCGATCAGGAATATGATGGTGAATTATTGAAGCTGAATAAGCAGATGGAGACAATCACTTATGAGGGCAGAGATTTTAGGGTTAAGTTTGCCAATCCGTTTTATGAAGAAGGCAGTGACAATTATGTCAGTGTGATTTTCTATGATGAGAATCATGGCTATCTGCTGAAATCCCTTGGAGAAGGAACAGACAGCGCATTTTATGAGGCTTATAAGACAGAGGACGGCTGTCAGACATGGAACAAATGTGCAACAGACGTATGGTTTGATCTGAATGGAGAGAATCATCTGGAGATGATCAGTGAGAATGAAATCGTTTATGTATGCTCTGTTATCAATGAGAATCTTGGTACGAATGAGACGACCATCAGTTACAGTGCTGACGGCGGTGATTCATGGCAGGCATTCAAGGGCAATTCCGGCGGTGACAGTGAACAGATTCAGACGCTGATTGACAAGATGTCTCTGGAACAGAAAGTGGCCCAGCTGTTTGTTGTATCACCGGAATCGCTGACAGGTGTTGATACGGTTCAGTATGCGGGAGATACAACGTATCAGGCATTACAGGATTATCAGGTAGGCGGCCTGGTCATCACAAAGGACAATATTGACTCATCCAGCCAGTTGAAGACCATGACAGAGAAACTGCAGTCTTACAGTGAGGAGATTTCTGGGTTACCGTTATTCATTGCAGCAGCAGAAGAAGGCGGCAATGATTCTGTTCTGGGCAACAATGACAGTCTGGATGAATACTATGAAGATTCTTATAGTGACGGTGATGAGAGTGACGATACGTCTGATTTCAGCAGTTATGTACATAGCGGGGCACCGTCCATGTCAGAAGTCGGACGTAAGGACGACAGTACCAATGCTTATGAGGCAGGCAAAGCCATCGGAACGCTGATGTCAGAATATGGCCTGAACCTTGATCTGGCACCGGTGGCAGATGTCTTATCAGGCAATAGCTATGGTATGGGAACACGTACTTTTGGCACAGAAGCCCAGACCGTTTCAGATATGGCACTTGAAGTACTTCGAGGTATTGAAGAGCAGGATGTGCATGCAGCAATGAAGTATTTCCCGGGATATGGTGCAGCTTCATCCAATATGTCAGGATTCCCTCTGATCAATAGTTCACTGGATGAACTGAAGAAGAAAGAGTTCCTGCCGTACATCAATGCAATTGAGCAGGGATTGGATTTTGTTATAGTTGGACATGTTTCTGTTCCGAATGTCATCGGAGATGACACGCCGTCTTCTTTATCAGAGAAGATGATCAGTGAAGTACTTCGCAAAGCTCTTGGTTTCAAAGGTGTTGTCATGACGGATTATCTGAATGATGCCAATATTGTGAAGAATTACAGTGCTTCTGATGCTGCTGTGAAGGCTATTCAGGCAGGTGCAGATTTGCTGCTTGAGCCTGAGAACTTTGAAGAGGCTTATGATGGTGTTTTGAAGGCGGTTAAGAACGGTAAGATTTCCGAAGACCGTATCGATGAATCTCTTTACCGTATTTTCAGAGTGAAGGTTACAATGATGGATGGAACATCAGACACAACTGAGTCAGAGGGCAGCAGCGATTATTAGAAGGTATTGCTGTGTAAAGGAAGATGCAATTCTTAAATTACTCTAAAAATGAGTCTGTATTGCTGTCAAATACTTGACGATTTTAAGAATCTGCTGTATATTCGATACACAGATAGACGCATACGCGTTTGAAGTGAAGATATATAGGAGGAGTATATCATGGGAAGACATACCATAACCATGTTCTTTGCACTGTTGGTAATGCTCCTGGCATTGACAGGGTGTGAGAAGAAGTATACCGGCGGGGAGACAGAGAAGGCATCCGATACAGAGATACAGACAGAGATAGAATCTGAGAAGGAGACAAATCCGGAAACTGTACGTGAAAGCGTGGAATCGGATAAAGTTACAGAGAGCAGTAATCAGAACAAGAAAGTATTTGAGAGCAGTCTTGGTTACAGTGTGATCTATGATGATACAGCGTTTGAGTATAACCGTACAGGAGATTATGATGAAATTGGTTTGAAAGGACAGACATTTTCTTCGAAACCTGTTTTCTTTGCAGCCATGAAGATCAAGAATGAGGACATCGCGACAGTGATGGATCAGATCTTTAATCATTCGGCACAGGAGACGACAATCGGAACGAAAGCTTACAAAGCCATTTGTCAGCCTACAACAGAAGAACTTGACGGAGGAAAGAGTGTTAAGTATCATAACCAGTATCTGGTGGAGCTGGCTAATGGTGATGCATTGCTTTTTGAAGTACAGTGGTTTGAGGAAAGCAAGGAGCTTAAAGAGACAGCAGCAATAGAGGAAAGCGAAACCGTTAAGGAGACTGAGAGTATCCAGGAGACGAAAGCAGCAGAGACGGAGACCGAGTCAGAAAGCTCTGAAAGCAGCAGAGAAGAACTTACAGAGTGTGCCAGCAGGAAACTGTCAGAAATGTTGGATTCTATTGAGATTGAGGTGCCGGTTAAAGGCGAGGAGCCTGCGGAGGCATTGGAGACGGTTCTGGAATCCGGATCAGAAGCTCAGCAGACAGAAGAAACAGCTAAATAACATAGGCTTATGCATTTGATGTATAGTCATAAGATATAAATGTATTGACACAGCATATGATTTCAAGTAATATATTTATATGAATTGGCGTATATGAAGTACGCATACGAATAATTATTCAGTTACCAGTATATTTATTTTAACAGATATATGCACAGGCAGTGTATGATAGTGGAGTATGAAGCTCCTGTCCTTTTGGACAGGAGCTTTTTACGTTTGTAAATACAACATTATTTAATATGTAACTGTTCAGAGCCAAGCAAAATTTCAAAAAGCAGGTATAAAATGCGTAGCATTTTGGAGATTAGCCTGAACAGATACTTTAATTTTATGTAGAGGCGTAATTGAAGGGGAAGTCGATGAAGAAGGATGAATTATTAAAGAATATTGAAAAGTATTGGACAAATCGTGCAGAAGGCTATTCACAGGTGAATCTTGAAGAACTGGCAGGTGAAAAATGGCCGGTCTGGTTGTCGGTCATTGAAGAACATATGCCAAAAGTGGAAAGAAAAGGGATAAGAATTCTGGATATAGGAACAGGACCAGGTTTTTTTTCAATTATCTTATCAAGAGCCGGCTATCAGGTGACAGCTATTGATTATACAGAAGAAATGCTGAAAAAAGCAAAGAATAATGCCGGTATCCTGGCAGATAAAATCGAATGGTATCAGATGGATGCACAGGCGCTTCGGTTCGCTGATAATACATTTGATATGATTGTCAGTCGAAATGTAACATGGAATCTGGAACATCCGGATAGGGCATACTATGAATGGATGCGTGTTTTAAAACCTGGCGGCGTTCTTTTGAATTTTGATGCCAATTGGTATCATCATTTATTTGATGAAGAGAAAAGAGCTGCATATGAGGCGGATCGCAATAAGGTCAGCAGTCTTGGAATGCATGATGACTATACGTGTACGGACATTGAAGCAATGGAGGCAATTGCACGTCAGGTGCCGCTTAGTCACATTCAGCGTCCGGAATGGGATCGTCAGATTCTTAAACAATTAAATGGTATACAGATACAGCTGGATGAAAAGGTGTGGCAGCGTGTCTGGTGCGAGGCTGAAAAAGTGAATAATGGTTCTACACCGATGTTTATGGTTGCGTGTACTAAAGCATCGGTACAGCAGACAGAGCGGCTGAGACTTCAGGCTGCGATGGTATAGATAGAGGAGAAAGGTTTTGGCAAATTTATGAAATTTTTGATAAAAAAGGCGGGAGGCTTTTGTCTGTTGATCATAGGCATTACATTTTTATCGTTTCTCCTGTCTTATCTGTCTCCGGGAGATCCGGCACAGATACTATTGAATAATCAGGGGGTAAAAGCCAGTGAGGAAGCGCTGCAGTCCACCCGGCATGAGCTGGGACTTGACCGACCGATGATTGTTCAGTATGGTGATTGGCTGATGGACTTATGCAAGGGTGATATGGGCACTTCTTATAAGTCCAATCGGCCGGTATTAAGTGAAATGACAGCAAAGATTCCAGGAACACTTATTCTGACAGTGACAGCACTTGGGGTTACAATGCTGCTTTCTATTCCTTTAGGTACTTGGTGTGCGTGGTATGCAGGCGGCAAAGCAGATCGCCTGATCCAGATGGTGACTTATCTATTTGCTTCGCTTCCGTCTTTTTTTCTGGCACTTTTACTGATGTATTTTTTGTCATTAAAGATAAAATTATTTCCGGTGATCGGAAGTCTTAGTCTGAAAGGACTTGTTATGCCGGTTTTGACGTTGGCATTGACCTTGTCAGCCTGGTATATACGTCAGGTGCGAGCCATTATCAGAAAAGAAATGCAGGGATCCTATATAGATGGCCTCAGGGCAAGAGGTATGTCTGAACGGCAGATTTTATTTGGACACGTACTGCGTAATTGCAGAGGCCCATTAGTGACTTTGATCGGGATATCTTTTGGCAGTATGCTTGGTGGTACAACAATTGTGGAGAGTATTTTTTCATGGCCGGGAGTCGGCAAATTGGCAGTAGATGCGATTACAGCCAGAGACTATCCGGTGATACAGAGTTATGTTGTCTGGATGGCAGTTATTTATCTGAGTATCAATTATCTGATTGAATTTCTGTATCCTTTGCTGGATCCAAGGACAGGCAGGAGGAGACAGAAATGAAAAAGAAAAAAATGATTAAGTTCAGACTGATAATTCTGATGGTACTTTGTGCAGGCCTTTTGCTGGGCGCATGGATCGTGCGGGGGCATTTGATTCATGAACCATTTCGTACCAATGTGCGTCAGGCTTTTCAGGCACCCTGCAGAGAGTATATCTTTGGGACAGATAATCTGGGAAGGTGTGTTGCCTGCAGAATTCTTTATGGCGCAGCGACATCCCTTTATGCGGCTGTTCTTGCCGTTCTTGCTGTATTTATTATCGGAACGGCAGTTGGTGTTACAGCAGCATATGCCGGTGGTATTGTGGATCGGATATTAATGAAGATTACATTGGTTTTTCAGGCTTTTCCGAATTTTATTCTGGCAGTTGCAGTAGCCGGAATGCTGGGAACAGGCTTAAAAAACAGTGTGCTGGCGCTGGGGGCTGTTTATTGGATCACTTATGCAAAACTGTCCCGAAGCCTGGTGTTGTCAATCAGAGATTCTGAGTATATAAGGGCAGCAAAAATATGCGGTGCAGGACCGACGGCAATTATTTTTAAATATATACTGCCGAATATGGTTTCACCGCTTATTGTGACGGCTGCTCTGGATGTCAGCAGTTTTATACTGAGTATGGCCGGTTTATCGTTTCTTGGGCTGGGGCCGTCCAGACCAACAGCGGAGTGGGGAGCCACCATGAGCGAGGCGAAAACATTTATCCAACAGGCGCCATGGTGTATTGTATTTCCGGGGCTGGCGCTGTTGGTTACAGTTGTTATATTCAATTTATTGGGAGATGCACTTCGTGATGTGATTGATGAAGGGTAATAAAAGGGTAACATTTTAAATTTATATAAAAAAGAACAAGGAGTAATCAAATGAAAAAGAAATTATTAACGATTGCTGTGACAGCAGCAATGGTGTTTAGCCTTGTGGCCTGCGGCAGTAATGGTGGGAACAATGAAACAAAGGCGGTGGAGACAAGTGCGTCAGAAACAGCAGCTGAGAGTGCTGTTTCTGAAGGTGATGGTGAGAAAACACTGAAAGCCGGTGCAACAACAGGATTTTTCGGCGCAGAGAGTCTGGATCCTGCGAACAACTGGGATGGATGGATTATGTCCATTTATGGTATCAGTGAGAACTTGTTCAGATTAGATGATAATCTGGCACCTCAGCCATGGCTGGTTGACAGCTATGAGAATACGGATGATACAACATGGGTATTCACCTTGAAGGATGGCATCACATTTTCCAATGGCAATGCCGTTACTGCAGAAGTTGTAAAGAAGTGTTTTGAAAGAACCTATAGCAATAATACCCGGGCGGCTAGTACACTGAAAATTGATTCCATGGAGGCTGACGGCCAGATATTGACGATTCATACACCAGAAGCGAATCCTACAATTTTGAATGATCTTTGTGATCCGATGTTTGGTGTTTATGACGCGGAAAGTGAGATTGATCCTGAACTTGGGGCATCATGTACAGGACCTTACGTGGCGACTGCTTTCACAGCTATGACAGAAGTAAAGATGGACAAAAACAGCAATTACTGGGGCGGAGAACCGGCAATTGATCATATTGAACTGAAAATTATGGATGATGTAGATGCGTTAAATATGGCACTTCAGAATGGAGAAATTGATATGATTGCACAGCTGCCGGCAGCAAGTGCTTCACTTTTCACTGATACAGATACCTATACAATTGGTGCGGCAACATCAACAAGATCCCAGTTTCTTCAGTTCAATCTTGAATCAGAAGCATTGAAGGATGTGAATATTCGTAAAGCCATCAGTATGTGTATTGATCGTGAGGGCTATGCAGATGTTGTATTTGCAGGATATGCAAAACCATCCTATGGCATTTATCCGGATACATTGAGCTATGGCGGTACGGATGGCATTAATCTTTCTGTTGATAAGTACGATACAGAAGCAGCCAAAGCACTGGTAGAAGCTGCAGGTTACACACCGGAAAAACCTCTGGAATTAAAACTGGTTACATACAGCTACAACACAGGTTTACTGCAAATGACAGATATGCTGCAGCCGGAGCTGGAAGCAATTGGAATTAAGTTAAGTATTGAGACTTATGATGTACTGGATGATGTACTTCAGGCTGGAAACTTTGATATTGCAGCTTTGAGTTATGCCCTTGCGCCAACAGGTAATGCCCAGTATCTGATCAATATGTTGTTTGTATCAGATGGCACTGATAATTATGGCCATTACAGTAATTCAGATGTAGATGCGGATGCACAGAAACTGGAAACTACCTTTGATACATCTGAAAGAGATGCAATCGTCAAAGATCTGACTCAGAAGGTTGTAGATGATTGTCCGGATGCTTTTATTGCCAGCCAGCAGCTGCTTATTGTTTATAACAATAAAGTAACGGGTGTGGATGTGAATCCATCTGAGTATTATCTGATTACGAATACATTGGATATTGCGGAGTAAAACATATGCTTTCAGTTGAACAGCTTTATGTGAATTACGGAGAAAAAGAAATACTGCATGATGTCGATCTTCAGGTTGCTCAGGAAGAAATTGTGATGATTGTAGGAGAGAGCGGCAGTGGGAAAAGTACTCTGGTGCGCAGTATCATGGGCCTTTTGGGTGAAGAAGGACATATTACTAAAGGAAATATTGTTTTTCAGGGGGTTAATTTGTGTCAACTGAACAAAAAACAATACCGGGAGCTGAGAGGCTCCCGTATTGCTATGGTTTTTCAGCAGCCGGAGAGTTCTTTTGATCCCACTCAGACCATTCATCGTCAGTTTTACGAGGCTATGAATGTACATAGGAAAGTCAATGTGCGGGAGGCAGAGCAGACAGCAAAAAGCCTACTTGGAATGCTTGGATTCAGGGAGCCGGAAACCATTCTTTCAAAATATCCTTTTGAATTAAGCGGCGGCATGGCGCAGCGGGTGGCTATTGCGTTGGCTGTTGTTAATGAACCGGCGTTTTTGCTGGCTGATGAGCCTACGAGTGCCTTAGATGTGGTTGTACAGAAGCAAACATTGGATATGATATTGGGTATGCGTCAAAAATTGCATATGACAATGCTGATGGTGACGCATAATATGGGAGTTGTCGCATATATGGCGGATAAAGTCGGCGTGATGCATCATGGCCACCTGGTAGAATGGGGCAAAAAGACAGAATTGTTGAAAAATCCACAGCATCCATATACCAGAGAATTGATTCGTGCGATTCCGACCATGAATGGCATTCTTCCGCAATATCAGGAAACACCGCAGATGAAAGGTTGGAAGAACAAAGTCTGGTATTCTGAGACACATTGGGCATTGATGGCGTAAAGGGCATAGGAGATATGAAAATAGCAGAAATTAGAAATCTCAGTTATAGTTATAGAGAAAATTGTGGACAGAAAAAGGCTGTATCGAATGTTTCTTTTGATATTGATGAAGGGGAGTGCCTTGGCCTGATTGGAGGGAGCGGCAGTGGTAAAAGTACAATTGGCTCATTGATAGGAAATTTTCTGACAGGGTATGAAGGAAGTATCCATTTGATGTCTAATGAAAAAGAATTAGCAGACATGTCAAAAAAGGAACGGCATGATTTGTATAGGGATATACAGGTGGTATTTCAGAATCCCTGGCAGTCTTTTCCGCCTAATATGTGTGTAGGAGAAGGTATTGCAGAAGGTATTCGATATTACAGTCGAGGATTAGCTTCAGATCAGAAAAAGTTAAAAGAGAAGGTGTTGGAGACCATGCATCTTGTGGGACTATCCGCATCTTACTATCAAAAGAAATGCAGAGAGCTGAGTGGTGGAGAGTGCCAGAGGGCAGCTATTGGGCGTGCGATTATTCGATCACCGAGGCTACTTATTTGCGATGAAGTGACAAGTGCATTGGATGTGTCGATTCAGGCACAAATTATGCAGCTTTTATTTTCACTGAAAAAAGAAATGGGAATGGCAATGCTTTTTATTTCCCATGATCTTGCACTGGTAGGCGGTATCTGTGATCGGGTCTGTGTCCTGCATGATGGACAGTTAGTGGAAGAATTGCCGGGAGGCAGGGAAATGTATGAGAAAGCAGAACATCCATATACAAGATTGCTGATGAAGTCAGTGCTGGATATTATATAGAAAATTTGTAACTGTTCAGAGCCAAGCAAAATTTCAAAAAACAGGTATAAAATGCGTAGCATTTTGGAGGTTGGCGCTGAACAGTTACAAAAACTTTAAGAACATCGCTTACATTGATATCGGTACATGATAGTGTATTGATTGCATGTACGGTGTTCTTTTTTTTACGAATTCATTTGTTGTCAGAACAGTATATGGACGGTATAATGGGACTATATGCATAGGAATTTTGGGCATAGCTTGATAATTGTGTTAGTTTGATTCACAGGTAATTGCAGAATATAAAGCATTTTCGATGGCTTTAAAAGACTGAGAAGGTGTCATTACCGTGAAACGAAAGGATGGATTTTCGTGAATTTCTGTTATGATGTTTTGAACTATAAGTACCCATCAAGGCGGGAGGTGATCTATGGACGAAAGGGCATGGTCTGTACATCTCAGTCGCTGGCAGCCCAGGCCGGACTGGATATTATCAAGGCCGGAGGCAATGCGGTGGATGCGGCGTTGGCCACGGCAGCCTGCATGATCGTGCTGGAGCCAACATCCAATGGCTTCGGCAGTGATGCTTTTGCGCAGGTCTGGATGGACGGGAAGCTTTATGGACTTAATGCCAGCGGTTTTTCACCGGCTTTGCTGACGAGAGAGGCGTTGATGGATAAAGGCTATGAACAGATGCCGAAGTTCGGCTGGGAACCTGTGACAGTCCCGGGAGCTGTTTCCGGATGGAAGAAACTGCACGACCGGTTCGGGACATTATCCTGGGAGCAAATCTTTGAACCGGCGATTCGCTATGCGGAGGAAGGCTATGTAGTGACGCCGGTGATCTCCAAAATGTGGCGTCAGGCATGGGATAATTATGAAGAAAGCCTTTCAACTGAATTGTTTGAGGAATGGAGGAAAGTCTTTGCCCCGGATGGTCATACACCCCGGGCCGGAGAGATCTGGTCATCCAAAGCCCATGCGGAGACATTCAGGGAATTGGCGGCAACGGATTGCGAGAGCCTGTACAGAGGCCGCCTAGCGGATGAAATAGACAGCTATTCAAGGACAACCGGCGGTTATTTGAGAAAAGGGGATCTGGCAGCCTATGAGGCCGAATGGGTACAGCCAGTGAGCACTTCCTACAGAGGTTATGATGTGTGGGAAATACCGCCGAACGGTCACGGCATTGTTGCACTGATGGCTTTGAATATCATGGAATGTATGCAGTTTGCGGCCGGCCATGACAGTGAAGAAGTGGTTCACAGGCAGTTGGAGGCCATGAAACTGGCCTATTCGGATGGGCAGCAGTATATTGCAGATCCTCGAAGTATGAAAGTAACGACGGAGCAAATGCTGTCGAAAGTCTATGCTGCTTACCGTGCGGCCAATATTGGTCAGCGTGCAGCCAAACCGCAGTACGGGAATCCTGCCAGCGGCGGTACGATTTATCTGTGCACAGCGGACGGCGCAGGCAATATGGTCAGTTTTATTCAGTCTAATTACTGCAATTTCGGTTCAGGGATTGTAGTGCCGAAAACAGGCATTGCACTTCAGAATAGAGGATTCAATTTTTATATGGACCCGGAAAGTGCCAATTGTGTCGGTCCGCATAAGAAAACCTATCATACCATTATCCCGGGATTTCTGACCAGAAATGGCAAAGCCATCGGCCCTTTTGGTGTCATGGGCGGTTTTATGCAGCCTCAGGGGCATGTACAGGTGATGATGAATCTCATAGATTTTCATATGAATCCCCAGGAGGCGCTGGATGCACCGAGATGGCAGTGGACAGGTGATATGAATATTGAGATTGAACAGGGCTTTCCGATGGATATGGCAGGTCGATTAAAAGCCAGAGGACATCATGTGACGGTGGCCACAGACAGCATGGATTTTGGCCGGGGACAGTTGATCTTCAGAGATGAGAATGGCATACTGACCGGGGCAACAGAACCAAGAGCCGGCGGCGCTGTAGCAGCCTGGTAGAAGCTGACAGTTGGTTAAGGTAAGAGATAATAAGAGCTGGAAGGTTCTGGATCAGGGAATTGAAGCATTGATGGCTTTGGGGGAAGTCAACAGTATAGATCGGTTTAAACGACTCAGTATTCGGTGGATGCCGAAGATATCTGTGGGCGTTTCCATAGAAAGCGGATTGATGGATTTGTCCATTACGCTGGATGACATGACCCGTGAAGAGCTTTTGGAGGTTTTGAAATGCAGGAAGCCTTGCTTTCATTTGAGAACCAGAACACTGAATAGCATTAGAAAATTACAGAATGATGGAAACTCTGGTGAAAAAGATTGAGGAAGATTGAAAAAAATTCAAAAAAACTGTTGACAAATCGTTCACTATGAGGTAAGATTAATAGCGTCGCTGGTGCAAACGAGCGACGGTAAGCCCAGATAGCTCAGTCGGTAGAGCAGAGGACTGAAAATCCTCGTGTCACTGGTTCGATTCCGGTTCTGGGCATTTTTATTTTATGTAAACGGAAAGACTGCGTATACCGCAGTCTTTTTTCTATATTTTATTATTAGAGAAAGAGCTCTAATGCAGAAGAGTAACTGTAGATTTATGATTTGATGATAGGGAGAGATTGATTTGGCAAGCATTGGAGATGTAGCAAAATTAGCTGGAGTATCAAGAAGCACTGTTTCACTTGTATGTAATAATAAAGGATATGTATCTGACGAAACAAGGAAAAAAATTGAAAAAGCAATGAAGGAATTAAATTATATTCCAAGCGAGCTTGGCCGTAATCTGAAGATGCAAAAATCAGGAATTGTAGGAATTATTGTTCCAGATATCGCACATCCCTTTTTCAGTACGTTTATTAAATACGCAGAGAAAGAACTGTATTCCAGAGGGTATAAGGCACTGGTTTGTGGAACAGCTGGGCGTGAAGATGTAGAAGAAGCTTACCTACAGATGCTGGATCGTAGAACTATGGATGGCGTGATTATGGGAGCTCATTCACTGAAGAAGGAGAGATATCTTAAGATCGACAGGCCAATCGTAACAATTGACTGTTATTTGGCAGATTATATTCCGACTGTTCATGTAGACAAGAGACAGGTTGCAGAGAAAGCAGCGTCGCTTTTTCTAGAGAAGAATAGAAAGAAAGTCGTACAGCTTGTAAGTTCTCATACAATAAAGAATTACGAAAATGAAAAAGAACAATTATTTCATGAGCTGCTTGAGAAACAGGGGTGCGAGGTTGTAGATATTTCGATTGGATATAATACATTTACAGCAGAGGGTTACAAAGATGCTGCTGAGCGTATTTTCGAAGAATGTAGTGATATGGATGGTATATTTGGTGTTGATATGGCTGCAATTGCATGTCTGCGAGAAGCAAAATTAAGGAAATTAAAAGTGCCGGAAGAACTTAGTATTGTTTCAATTGATGGAACCTATATCACAAAATTGGGACCGGAGATTCTTACTTCAATTGTTCAGCCAATTGAGAAAATGGCAAAAAAACTGGTTTCCATGATCATTCTTCAGATTGAGGGAAAGCAAGTAGAGGAGATAAAAGCTATTTTTGATGTCGAGATTCAGGATGGAGAGACATGTTAATTTTCAACAAAATTATTATCTCTAATTTGTAGAAAAGTATAGAAAACGAGAAATCTTCAATGAATTCATTGAAGATTTCTCGTTTTCTATA